>ENA-OPCO01000061-OPCO01000061.1-human-gut-metagenome-genome-assembly--contig:-NODE-61-length-80088-cov-8.582772_pt1 | contig 80088 bp, 84 predicted proteins | sample MGYA00241562_ERZ501475 | MGnify/ENA primary metagenome ERZ501475 (study PRJEB25962, sample SAMEA2042627) | human gut metagenome | biome: human gut; feature: human-associated habitat; material: faeces... | reverse complement strand
AAGAGAAAAATAGAAGAAGAATTAAAAATAATTATTGAGTATGCAAATAAACACTTTAATATAAACTTATTTGATAGAATTAATATTTATATGGATATTATTTTATATATTTTAATAATGAAGAAAAAGTATATAAAAATAATAAAGAAATATTCGCCTAAGATTGCTTTTTTACAATATAGACCAACTAAATTTAAACAATTATTAAATAGCGTATTTAAAGAACTAGATATACCGACAGTAGAAATACAACATGGTGTACTAACAGGGCAAGAAACTAAGGATTATACATTAATAAAAAATTATACTTATTTGACTACTTCTAATTATTTTTTTGCATTTAGTGAGAAATTAATAAGTTATCCGTATTATTGTATTGATAAAGGTAATATCAAGTTTATAGGTTATCCATTTTTAGATAATAAATTCTTAAGTTTAAATGGAACTGAGCGAAAAGAAAAATATATTTTAATTATTTCACAATCAGTTATAGGTAACAATTTCGTAAATTTTACTAGTGAGTTATCTGATTTATTAGAAAAATATGACAATTCTATTAAGATTATTTTTAAATACCATCCAAATGAAGTGTCTAGAGAATATTTGAAATTAAGAAAACATAATATAATCGAAGTAAAAAATATTGATAGTGATATATATGAATTAATGAAAGATGCATTTTTACAAATTGGCTCATATAGTACAGCTATATATGAAGGATTAAAGTTTCGGTTTGCCTACAGTTATAATTAGTAAACTAATGGGAGCACATGAAACTTTAAATACATTAAGTTTTATAAAAGAAGGAATATATGCAGCTGACACTCCAGAACAAGTAATTAAAATCATAAAAAAAGGAGTAAAAAGTCCTACTTCAGAAGATATAAATAATTTATGGACACCAGTATCTGAAAAAACAATTATAGAAAATGTAGAACATATTTTGAATAAGAAAGATGAAGGGATATAAATGAAAGAAAAAATATTAAAGTTATTTGAGATACCAGGAATAGTTGTTAAGGTACCTACGATTTGGTTATTTAAAAATATTGTAGAAGATACTTTTCAAAATGCGCATATATTTGTTAGATATAAAGCTATACAAAGTTTTTTTTATAAAAGTAATGAATATTGGTGGAATATATATAATTTTATGCAAAGAAAAAGGGTTGAACAAAATCCAATAATTCCAAGAGAAAAAGCAAATAATGAAGAAAATTTTAAAGCATTAATAAAAAGTTTTGAAAAAAATGGATTTATAGATGAATACCCTATTACATTAAATGAAGATTTTAAGTTACTTGATGGCTCTCATAGAATAGCTTTAGCATTATATTTCAATATTGAATATGTAACTATTACTATGAAAGAAAAAAATTTCAATATGCATCCACCAAGATATGATATAAAATGGTTTGAAGAAAATGGCTTTAATGAAGAAGTAATACAGGATATAAAAAATTGTTATTCTGAAATTATAATTAGGAGTGAGAAAAATGAATAAAAAAAATAAGGTCATTATATTTGGTGCATCAGAAAATTCTATTAATTTATATAATAATATAAACTTGATATATGAAATTATTGCTTTCTGTGATAATGATAAAAGTAAACAAAACAAAAAAATATTAGATAAGAATATTTATTCACCAGAATTTGCTATAAACAATTTGGATTTTGATTATATTATTGTAGCCTCAATGTCTGGCTTAAGTTCTATAGTCAGTCAATTAATTAATATGAATGTAAAAAGTGAGAAAATTATTACTAAATATGTAGAAGAAAACATAAATGCAAGGGTGTCTTTCTTGAAAAACTTTTCTATATTGTGTGAGGAATTTTATAAGATTCACCTTTTTTCAGTTGCAGAATGTGGAGTTTTTCAAGGAGAATTTGCTAAAGAGATTAATAAATATTTTTCTAAAAGTAAACTATATTTATTTGATACTTTTTCAGGATTTGATGAAAATGATATTATATTTGAAGAAAAATACAATTTATCGAATTCTGTTCCAAAACATTTATCGATAACAAGCGAAGAAATAGTTCTTAGTAAAATGATAAATAAAGATAAAGTTATAATAAAAAAAGGATATTTCCCTTTTACAGCTGAAGGAATAGATGAATGTTTTTGTTTTGTAAATATTGATTTTGATTTATATAAGCCAACTTTGGAGGCACTAAAATTCTTCTATCCTAAGATGGTACAAGGTGGAATTATTTTAGTACATGACTTTTTCTCAGAATCATATAAAGGGATAAGAAAAGCAGTTTTAGAATTTTGTCAAAAAAATAAAAATATAAATATATTCCCTATAGGAGATGGAATGTCAATAGCTATTCAAAAATATGAGGAGGAAAGTATATGGAATTAGTAGATATATTAAATGAAAGAAAAGAAAAAATTGGTAAAGTATGTGATAGAAATAATTTATGTGAGGGGGAATATAGATTATCCGTTCATATATGGATAATGAATAATAATAATGAAATATTACTTCAAAAAAGAAATAAAAATTTAAAGGTTTATCCAGGAATGTGGGGAAATACAGGTGGAGCAGTTAAAAGTGGTGAAAATAGTTTAGAGGCTATAAAAAGAGAAGTAAATGAAGAACTAGGAGTAATAGTTAAAAGTGAAAATATGACATTTATTGCTTCGTTTAAAAGGAATAAAGATTTTGTAGATGTTTGGTTATTGAAAGATGATATAAAAATTGATGATATAAAATTGCAAGAAGATGAAGTCGAAGCAGTAAAGTTTATAAATGTAGATACTTTTAATAAATTGTATGAAAATGGTCAAATAATACAATCTTCAACTGAGTATTTTAAAATGTACATGGATAGGTATATGAAATAAGTAGATAGATATTATGGTTAGGAAAGTGATAGTAATGTACAAAAATAAGAAAATTTTAGCTATTATTCCAGCTAGAATGGGAAGTAAAAGAATAAAGCAAAAAAATGGTAGAAAGCTTTGTAATAAGCGTTTATTTGAATATAGTATAGAAGTAGCTAAAAGTTCTAGATATATAGATGAAATTTTATTTAGTACCGATTCTAAAGAATGGCATGAGATTGCTATTCAAATGGGATGCTATAAAAATGATTTAAGACCAAAGAAATTGTCTGAAGATACTACTAAAACGATAGATGTGATTTTATATGAAATTAAGAGTAATAATTTTTACAATGAATTTTCAACTATTGTACTTTTACAACCTACTTCTCCATATAGAACACAAGAGTTGTTAGATAATGCTATAGAAAAATATTTTGAAACAGAAGAATCGTTAATAACTGTTGTTAATGTAAAAGAACATCCAATATTTATGAGGAGAATTAAAGATAAAAAACTAGTAAAAATAATTAACGATAGTAGTGATATTAGAACTCAAGATATGGAAAAAATTTACAAAATAGTTGGGAATATATATATTAATAATATTCATGATTTAAATAAAGATACAGTGTTGAATGATAATATAATACCTTATGAAATAGAAGAAAAATTTGCTATTGATATTGATGTAGAAGAAGACTTTAAATGTGCTGAAAATATTTTAAAGGAGAACGGTGTAGTATGAAAGTATATATGTTTCATTATGTGACTACGAATTTTAATTATTTTCATTTTAATAAATTTGATTTTGAACAAGCTATTTTGGAGCTTATGAGCAGTTATAATATTATAGGTTTAGCTGAGGCAAAGAAAAAAATTATCACTAACGAAAATAGTGATAATGATATAATTTTAACATTTGATGATGGAACAAAAGATCATTATGAAACTGTTTATCCAATTTTAAAAAAATATGAAATTAAAGGAGTATTTTTTTTAAGTTCAAATATATTTCATAAAGAAATTTTGGACATTCATTTGATACATAGGTTGATAAGTAAAGTAAAAGTTGATGAACTATTTATTGAAATTAATAACTTATTAAAAGAAAATAAAGTTTTAGTAAATAGTGAAGACTTTATTAATAATCGATTTGACAATTATAAAATGAAATATATAAAACAACTATTACAATTTATATTACCTGATGGTATAAGAAATAAAATATTAATGCAATTAATAAGTAAATATAAAATTTCATTAAATTTTAATGAGTATTATTTATCGCCTGAAAAAGCTGTTGAAATGAAATGTAATGGTATGGATATAGGATTACATACTAAGTCGCATAAAAGATTAAATTTACTTTCAAAAATTGAGCAAGAAGAAGAAATTTTAGAAAATTTAAGTATTTTAAATAATTATAATTTGATTTCTGAAGTTAAAGCACTTTCATATCCATTTGGAAATTATAATAAAGATACTATCGATATATTAAAATCTTATAATATTGATATGGGATTTACAATTGATGATAGTGCATTAAAAAATCAAAGTTTATTTGAAATAGGTAGAATTGATTGTAATTATTTAAAGAGTAGGAGAAAAGATAATGTCTAATTATATAGAAATTCAAGGAAGAAAAATAGGAAAAGACTACGAGCCATTAGTTATAGCAGAAATAGGAATTAATCATAATGGAGATATAAATATTGCAAAGAGTATAGTAGATGCAGCTTATAGAGCTGGTGTGGAAGTAATAAAGCATCAAACTCATATTATAGATGATGAAATGTCGAAAATAGCTAAATACATATTACCGGGAAATGCAGATATTTCAATATATGATGTAATGAAAAAAGCTGCATTAAGTGAAAAAGAAGAATTAGAATTAAAAGAATATGTAGAAAGTAAAGGAATGATTTTTATCAGTACACCGTTTTCAAGGGCGGCAGTAGAAAGACTTGAAAAGTTAGGTGTACAAGCTTATAAAGTTGGATCGGGTGAATGTAATAATTATCCGTTAATAGAGCATATTGCAAAAAAAGGAAAGCCTATGATAGTTTCTACTGGTATGAATAATATTAAAAGTATAAAAAAAACAGTGGAAATTTTAAATAAATATAATACTAAATATGCTTTATTACATACAACCAATTTATATCCTACTCCTTTTGAAATGGTTAGATTAGGTGCAATGAAAGAATTAGAGGAGCATTTTCCTGGTGCTGTTATTGGCTTATCTGATCATACAGTTAATAATAATGCTTGTTTAGCTGCTACTGCATTAGGAGCTTCAATATTGGAAAGACACTTTACAGATACTATGGATAGGATAGGACCTGATATTATATGCTCTGCTGATGAGGTGGAAATGAAAGAATTAGTAGAGGGCTCTAAACAAATATTTAAAATGTTAGGTGGTAAAAAAGAAGCATTAAAAGAAGAAAAAGTCACAATGAATTTTGCTTTCGCAACAATTGTAACGATTCGAGAAATAAAAAAAGGAGAAAAGTTTACAAAAGAGAATATATGGGTAAAAAGACCATATAATAATGGTATTTTAGCTAAGGAGTATGAAAATATTATAGGCAAAGTAGCAACACAAAATATAGAATATGATACACAATTATCTTGGGAGATGATTGAAAATAATGAAAAATGAAATTAAAAAAATTTTAATTATATCAGGAACACGTGCTGATTACGGAAAAATAAAAAGTGTGGCTATGAGAATAAATAATAATTCAGAATTTAGTTTGTATATTTTTGTTACTGGAATGAATTTATTAAAAAAATATGGTAATACATATAAATATATCTTAAAAGACAATTTGGGTAGGATTAAAGTGGCTAAAAAAGTAAAAAATAATCTTGATATGGAATTAGCTCTGTCAAAAAATATTAAGTATATATCAAACTATGTAAAGAAAAGTAAGCCAGATATGATAATTGTACATGGCGATAGGTTAGAAGCATTAGCAGGAGCTATAGTTGGAGCTTTTAGAAATATTTTAGTTTCACATATAGAAGGGGGAGAAATTTCAGGAACGATAGATGAAAAAATTAGGCATACTATAACTAAACTTTCAAATTTTCATTTTGTTGCAAATGATATTTCTAAAAAAAGACTTATACAAATGGGTGAAAAAGAAAAAAATATTTTTGTAGTGGGTTCTCCAGATATTGATATTATGTTATTTGATAAATTAGATACATTAAAAAATGTTAAATCTAGGTATAACATAATGTATAAAAATTATGCAATATGTATTTACCACCCAGTAACAACTAATTTAGATGAAACAAGAAATGATATTAAAGTTTTAATGAAAGCATTGAGTAATAGTAATGAAAATTATATTATAATTTATCCTAATAATGATATGGGAAGTGAATATATTATAGAAGAATATAAAGAATATGAAAATAATCTTAATTTTACTTTTTTTAAATCTTTAAAGTTTGAAGATTTTATAGTTCTTTTAAAAAATTGTAAGTTTGTTATCGGAAATTCAAGTGTAGGAATTAGAGAATGTGGAGTTGTAAGTATTCCTAGTATTAATTTGGGAAGTAGGCAAAATTTAAGGATAAACAACAATGAACAATTTAATATTCAATCTCTTGCCACTTTTAATGAGGAGGATATTTTAAATTCAATTTCTAAAGTCAATAATTATAGAATACAAGATACATATTTTGGTAAAGGTAATAGTGGAGAATTAATTGAAAAAATTTTGCAACGTAAAGAAATTTGGAAAGAAAAAGTACAAAAAAACTTTATAGATATTAATTTCTTTACAAATAGCGAAGATAAAGAAAAATTTTTATAACAAAAAAGATAAAAATCATTGAAATACAGTTGTACTAACAATGATTTTATCTTTTTTGATGATAGAGAGAATTTCTTTAATGTGTTTTTAAATATGAATTTATAATGTTCAAAGTTTTTTCATATTCTTCAAGACTATCAGTTGCATGGAATGTTATATCAAAGAAATAATTTTGTAGTTTATTCATAATAGCAATACGAATAATTGATTTTAAAAGTTCACTTTTAGAATAAACAAAACGTTTTTTATATGTGTTAAAAAATAGTTCTTCTACTTCAATATCATAAATTATGAATCTTACATCAGTTAATGAAGTAGATAATTTCATATTCCGTATTTTTTCATTTATTTTCCATTCATCAATTGAATCTTGAGAATAAATCTCTCTAACAAAGTTTTCGTAAGAATTTCCAAGTTGTAAAATAGAAGTGTAAATTATCTTAGAATTATCCTTGATTAAGGCTAAGATTTCATTTTCATACTGCATTGCACAATTCCAAATTATGCCTATACATTTCATATGTAAATCTCCTTTTCGTATTATTTATACTATAATTTTAGCATATTTTGTAAAAAAATCAAGAGAAGTAGTTTCTAGTGCAGGACTAAATTATGAAAATTTTTAAAAAAGTCTGTTAGTCATTGAAATTAAATGGTTAGCAGACTTTTATTTGCTAAAAATTTGTTTTTTTCTATGTAATAAATAAAATATATTATGTATTTCTTCTTCTGCTCCTAAGCTTACAAAAGACCTTATCTTTTTTAAACTTCTTTTATAATCATCTTTTACTAAATTTAATATATTTAGAGCAAATTTTTTTATTATTTGTAAATTAAATAATGCTTTTTTATTTACTGTTTGATTTTTATCACATTTAAAAGTATAATCCATTTGCCAATACAATTTATTTTCTACTTTCCAGTGTCCCCTTATTGCTTCTGAAAATGTTGCTATATCTCTTAATAAACTTGATATGTAATCTCTTTTTTCTATTACTTTTTCTCCTGTATCCTTTTCTATTGTTTTTCTTACCATTCCAATACTTCGTAATTTTTCCCATTTATCTTTTTCAAAATACCAATTTACTTTTTCGGTTTGATAATATTCATATGTTATTATTTGATTATGGCTATTTTCTCTTGATAGAAAATAGCTCCCTTCATACCCAGACGAAATAATTAATAATTTATCATCATCAAAATAATCCTGCACATCTGTATAAAAATTTCCTTGATTTCCTTTTAATGCTACACAATAATCTCCGCCTTTTTCTACTACTGCTTTTACATTTTCTTTTTGAGTATTCAAAGCATCCCATGTGCATATTACTCCTTTTAAATTTAATCTCTCTATTATTTTTGGAATAGCTGTGATTTCATTTGTTTTTTCCTCTATCATTTTTTGTTCCATACATATTCCATATTTACTTGAAAATACATTTAACACATTTAATGGCTTGATTTTACCATCTTTTCTTGAACTTCCTTTTTCAACTTTTCCATCAAAATGACACATCTCTTTTTTCTTTTTATTTGCTTTTGTTAATATATTTGAAAATTTACGCATATTTTATTAATTTCATTTGGTTCTAATAACGAAATTACTCTTTCATATGTTTGGGCTGATGGAATACCTCCTGTTAACAACAAAAATTTTCTTAGCTATTCCTTTTTTTATTGCAAACATTTCTATTTCTTCCCATTCATCACAATTAGATATCGTTGCAAGAAGTGCTACACATACTATATCCCATATTTTGTATTTACATTTTCTTTTCATTCTTTTATCTGTTAAGCTTTTTGCTTGATTTTTTAGATGCTTTAATTCTGATATGCTTAATTTCTTTATGTTAATATTTTTATTATTTATTTTATTTTTTATATCTTTCGTATTCATTTTTTATCACCAAAAGTATTTTAATAAAAAATTTGAAAAAAATCAAATTTTTAACAAACAAAAGTCTGTTAACCATTTAATTTCAATGATTAACAGACTTTTTCAAAAAATTTCATGATTTAGTCCTGGCGATATATGTAAAAGATTGAATAATATCTTGATATATTTTATATTAATTGTTATAATTTATTTATATTAAAAGAGGTATTATGATATGGAAAAGAAGGTAAATTTAAATAAAAAGAAAATGATAGCAATTATTGTTATAGTTGCTTTAATAACAGCTTTATGTATGTTATGTTTATTTGTAGTTCAAAAGAATAAAAAGAAGCAAGACTTTGTAAACGATGAATCAAGAGATAATAGTGTTAACATTGAAAATATATCTAAAGCTCAAAATGAAAAAAAGATATATAAAGAGCTTAATGTTTCTCTGCCAATATTTATGTATCATTTTATTTTAGATGATTATGGAGATAATTTAGATACTGAAAATTTTGTAAAACCTTCCACACTTGAAGAGCAATTAAAATATATAGTTGATAATGGATACCAAACTGTATTTGTAAATGAAATAGAAGATTTATCAAATTATACTAAACCCGTGGCACTTACATTTGATGATTGTTTTGTTTATTTTTATAACAATGCATATCCATTGCTAAAGAAATATAATCAGAAGGCTAGTATATATATAATATGCAACTATGTAAATGGACCAAACTATTTAACAACAGATCAAATTAAAGAAATGGTTGATAGTGGACTTGTTTCAGTTCAAACGCATACTTTATCTCATAGAGAGCTTACATCACTTTCTTTAGAAGAGATGGAAAAGGAATTAGTTGAGTCAAAAAAATATTTGGATAGTACATATAACATTAATGTTGATACAATATGCTATCCAATTGGAAAATATAACGATACAATTGTAAATAAAGCAAAAGAAATATACAAATATGGTTTAGCTATGACGGGTGGAGTATATAATTCAAAGAAACATGACTTATATAGAATTCCAAGAATTTATGCAAATAGGAGTATGACTATTAATCAGTTTGCAAATTATTTGAAACAGTCAAATGTTGAAATAATATATTAAAAATATGAAGAAGAATATGATTAAATTTTATAATGAAATATAAAGAAAAAGGGATATAACTAAAACACTAAATTTTGTTATATCCTTTTTATATTATGTTAGTTATTTGTACCTGTAAGTTCTTCCAAATCTGAAAATTCATATCCTTCTTGCTTAATTTTTTGTATTAATTCATCTAGAATTTCAGCATTTGTTTTTGATGTGCTATGTAACAGTATAATAGCTCCATTATGAAGACGAGGAATTAATTTATTAAAAGCTTCTTCTTTAGAAGGTTGCTTATCTTGGTACCAGTCAACATAGGCAAGACTCCAAAAAATTGTTTTGTAACCAAGTTCATGTGCCATTTTTAAATTTAATTCACTATATACACCTTGAGGAGGTCTATAAAATTTTTTCATATCTTTTCCTGTAATTTCTTTGTACATTTCTTCCATTGGTTCAATTTCTGATTTAAAATCCTCCATAGTAGACATTTTTGACATGTTTGGATGAGTCATTGTGTGATTTCCCACAATATGGCCTTCATCAACCATACGTTTTACAAGTTCGGGATTTGTCTTCATAAAGGTGCTAACTACAAAAAAAGTAGCTTTAACGTTATTTTTCTTTAATGCATCTAATATTTGAGGCATATATCCATTTTCATATCCAGCATCAAATGTTAGATAAACTTTTTTCTGTGTTGTATCACCAATATAATATGAATCATATTGCTTTAAAAAATCAGAAGTAGCATTTCCATCTGGAGCTTCTCCATTTTCCTTAAAACTAAGTCCCCAATTTCCTTTAGCAGCAAATACATTGTTATATACAAATCCAATAGAACATGCAAGTATAGTGCATATTACTAAACTTAATATAATATGTTTTTTATCAATAGTTAGATACATAGCATACATCATCTCCTATCTAATTTTAGTATATTTTTTATGCTTGTATATTATGTTACTAAAAAGAATAAATTGAATTTAAATTAATTATAATATATAAAGAGGTATGAAATGGAAGAATATATAGTTAATTTGATTGGAAGTTTTGGATACTTTGGAATGTTTATTGCTATGGTACTAGAGGCAGTTATTATTATAATTCCTAGTGAATTAATACTTGCAACAGGAGGAATCCTTGCAAGTAGTGGAAAATTTTCACTTTTAGGAGCATTTATTATAGGACTTATAGGAAGTGTTTTTTGTGCAATTGTTATATATGCTATGGGATATTATGGTGGAAGGAAGTTTATAATAAAGTATGGTAAATTTTTCTTTATGAAGCAAAAAGATATAGATAAATCTGATAAATGGTTTGAAAAATATGGAATGAGAGCAGCTTTTATCTGTAGATTTTTTCCAATAGTTAGAACTTTTATTTCTCTTCCAATTGGAATATCTAAATTAAATTTTAAAAAATTTGTTATATATACTACACTTGGAAGTATTCCTTGGACATTAATTTTTGTACTTTCAGGGTATTATTTAGGAAATAATTATACTAAAATAGCAAGTATATTTAATATGTTTAAGCTTCCTATTATTATTTTCTTAATAATATGTGTGCTAGCATATTTGTATATAAAAATTATAAAACCTAAGATTATATTTTTTAAATTAAAAAATAAAAAGGAATAAATTTGTATATTTTTGTCAAGTTTTAGGAAACTATGTAAAATATATTGAATAAGTAATTTATACAATATATAATTATTTTTTAGAATGGGGAGATAAATGAAAGTTATGACAGATGATATGAAACTAAATAAAAACAATGTTTTGTTCTCGGTAGAAAAAATGCCTAATACAGAACTTAGATATAGATTTAAAATTGATGATAATACTATATATAGTGTAACAAAAAGCGGTGAAAATTATGAGTGGCAAAACTCTCATTACCATAAATTATGTAATGAAGTTTATGTGGTACAGTCTGGAAAAATAATAATGGTAACTAAAAAAGATAAATGTGTAATTAAAAAAGTTGCTAAGATAGGTGATGTTATTGCAGTAGGTCCAAATGAATCACATAATTTATTTTTATCTAAAGATGCACAAATATGTGTACTTAAGTATGGTAATATAAAAGTTGATGACTGGTATTCGGATAAATCATTAGATGAGTTTTGCAAGAGTATTGATGTTGAAAAAATATTTGAAAAATATTCAAAAATCTAGAAAAGTATATAACTATATGGTATAATATTCTAAATATTATTAGGAGGAATCATATGGATATAAGTTTGGATATTGGTGATAATTTATTTAATTTTAGAGTAGGGGCAATAATAAAGAACAAGAATAAAATATTGGTCCACCATGAAAAGAGTAAAAAACATGTAATTTTAATTGGTGGTAGAATCAAATCAGGCGAAGATAGCATAACTGCTTTAAAAAAAGAAATTTTAGAAGAAATAGGAGCAGATACAGAATATGTTAAATCATCATCTTATGTTGAAAATTTTTTTGAAGTAAAAGGGAAAAAATATCATGAGATATTGATTGTTCATGAAATGAAGTTTTGTGATGAATCAATGTATCAAAAGGAAGTATTTAAATCAATAGAAGAAAGAAAAAAAGATAAGTTAGAATTTTTCTGGATAGATGTAAATAATTTTAAAGATTATTTATTTTTGCCCCAAAATCTTTTAAAGCATTTACAAAATAATATAGATGAATTTGAATATATATTAAATGATGAGAGAATAAAGAGGAGGAAAATAAAAGAGTAGAAAAATAAAAGATAAACTTTACTCAAATAAAAATTTGTGATATAATAATTAAGTTGCAAAAATGCAATACTATGGTGGTATTGCGTTTTTTCTATGTGAAAGGAGTTATTATGGAACAAAAAGAAAATATACTTGGAACAGAAAAAATAGGTAAATTAATTAGAAAATTTTCAGTACCTTGCATAATATCTTTAGTGGTAAATTCGTTATATAATATTGTTGATCAGATATTTATAGGATGGGGTTTTGTATATTTAGGAAATGGAGCTACAAATGTTGTATTTCCACTTACAATGATATGTCTTGCATTTTCATTAATGTTTGGTGGTGGAGCATCAGCTTTTTTAAGTTTAAAACTTGGTGAAAATAGAAAAGATGAAGCAAAAAAAAGAGTCACAAATGACAGTTAAATGCTTACTATATTATGTTTTATATATAATATAAACTGTATATGTAGATTTTTAATTTATCTTTTTGACGCGTGCTTGTATGTTTCTGATATTTGTACTATTTATTTTTATCTTTAAACGGATCTAAATATTCTTTTATTGATATTTGATTATACATCCTATCTTTTTTTATTGATTTCTCACATATTCTGCTATTTTTTTTTTTTTCAACAATATCTGCATAGTAACCTCTACATCAAAAACTTTATTGATCAAATTTTTATATCAAATTTGACCATCTCTGAAAAATTATGAGGCTACTTTTGCCATTTAATATTTCTATAAATTTTGATACTGATAATTTGGGCGGTATTGCTACAAATATATGAATATGATCTGTGCAAACTTCCGCTTTTACAATTTTTACTTCATTCAAATAACACAACACTCTTAATATTTTTTCCATCTTTCTTCATAAAATATTCTCCTCATATATTTAGATGTAAATACAATATGGTATTTGCAATTCTATTTAGTATGTGATAACTTTATTAAGTAATCACTAGTATTTTCTTTTTAAATATATTATTAATGATTAAAAACTCCTTTTGCTTTATTATTTACACACGTCGAAATGTATAAATAGTATATCATGAAAGGAGTTTTTTTGCTACAAAGCTTAAGTTTACTTTACTACCGGCACAGCCGGAAGATTATTTTCATTAAAAATCCGGGTGAAATTTTCACCCGGATTTTTTAGAAATTTTTAACCTCCTTTTAATAGGCTGTGCTGCAAGAATTTTTTATTAACTTATCTTTTCAAATTAAAAGAAAGTTGGACGACAATATTCATAACCCATATACTCCTCGAAATTCAAAATGGGAATCTGACGATATTCACCAAAAGCTGATACATGAGTAAGATCTTCAAGGCGTATAATGAAATGTCTCCAGATAACTAAGCATTTCTTATCAGCAATTGTAATATAGTTTCCTTCCTGAGAAGTAATTTTTTCAAGAAATTGTTCGTTGTTAGAAAGAAAATGACCAACGATTTTATATCCATTAGAATATGATGAATTGGCATACAAAGCCCAATCTTTTATTACTGGGACACCAGATTTAATTGCAGAAAGAAGTTCTACGTAGTCAGGATGCATTGTTTCGAGTTCGTATTTTGAACCTGAAAATGTGGTAGCTACTCCATCCTTAATCTTTACTACTGGAGAAGTTATGGAACGCGAACCATCTTCCAAACCTTCTTTTCCGTAAATTTTTCCTACTACGCAAAATTCTCCTTCAGGTGGATCAGTGAGAATAATGTTTCCTGTTACGTCTATAAAGTGATAATTAGTAATTTTCATAATATTTTCCTTTCTGTGTATAAAAGTTAATTTTTGGCGATTCAGATCATTTTAATAATTTTTACATTTTTTATCATCCTATTCTTTATTTGGTTTGCAGAAATATTAATTCTGTGCTTAATTGTCTTAAAAATTATTTTACGAGACAAAAACCTTTTCTACATATTAATTATACCACAAGTTAACATAAATGTCAAGCAGATAAATTTCTTTACAGTAATAAATTATTATAGGGAAGTTGCGGCCTTTTTTAGAAAAGCAAAAACTTGAAATAACTGCATTGCGAAAAAATATCAATAGAATCCTATATCTAGATATTAAAAAAATACATTCGTTATTATTGATAAAAAAATAATATATTGACAATTTTTTTAATTTGAATTAAAATAAATTTAGAAAAGATAGGTATTAATAAATAAAAATATATATTTTTTAGTTGTACTAAAATTTTATTTATCGATATTTTCCACAATTTAAGAGAGGTTGGTTGATATGAAGGGAAAAAATGAATTTAATTTCTTGGGATTTAATAAAGTTACGGGAACGGAATATGATGTAAATGGCTATGATGTAAATGGCTATGACATAAATGGATATGATATAAATGGTGTACATAAAATTACTGGAACAAAATACGATCCTAAAGGTTATAACAAATATGGATTTGATATAGATGGAATTAATAAAATTACAGGTACAGAATATGATTTAGAAGGCTATGATGTAAATGGCTATGATAAAAGAGGCTATGACAAAAGAGGCTATGACAAAAGAGGATTTAATATATATGGAAGAAATAAGGAAACAGGAAAGCCATTTAATAAAGAAGGTTATGATAAAGATGGTTATAATAAAAATGGTTATGATGAAAGAGGCTATGATAAAGAAGGCTATGATAAAGATGGATTTAATGTAGATGGAATAAATAAGGAAACAGGAACGAAATATGATTCAAGCGGATATGATGTAAGTGGTTATGATAAAAATGGATTTGATAAAAATGGATTTGACATAGATGAATTACATAGAGATACAAATACTATGTATAATCCAGATGGCTATGATAAAAATGGATTTGATGAAAATGGATTTGATGTAAATGCTGTACATAAAATTACAGGAAGAAAATACAATCCTAAAGGTTATGACAAATATGGATTTGATATATATGGAATAAATAAGGAAACAGGAACAAAATACGATTCAAGCGGATATGATGTATGGGGCTATAACCAAAAAGGGTATGATAGAGGTGGATATAACAAAAGAGGATTTAATATAGATGGAATAAATAAGGAAACAGGAACAAAATACGCTCCAAGCGGATATGATGTAAGTGGTTATGATAAAAATGGATTTAGTTGCTCTTGTAAACATAGAGATACAGGAACAATATATGATATAGATGGTTATAATGTTAAAGGTTATGATAAGAATGGCTATGATAGAAGTGGATATAACAAAAAAGGATTTAATGTAGATGGAATAAATAAGAAAACAGGAACAAAATACGATTCAAGTGGATATGATAAAGATGGCTATGATAAAAACGGATTTAATCACTCTCATATACATAAAGATACGGGAACAAGATATAATCCAGCTGGATATAGCATTCATAAACGTAGGATAGGCTTTAGTAGTCAGGGATATTTTAAAGAAACACATACCAAATATGATTTAGAAGGATATGATGTATTTGGCTATGATAAAAATGGTTACAATAAAGAAGGCTATAATAAAGACGAATTTAATGTAGATGGAATAAATAAAGAAACAGGAACCAAATATAATAAAGAAGGCTATGATAAAGAAGGCTATGATAAAGATGGTTATGATAAAGATGGTTATGATAAAAATGGTTATGATATAAATGGCTATGACAGTAAGAAATTTGATAAAGATGGAATAAATAAAGAAACAGGAACAAAATATAATAAAGAAGGCTATAATAAAGATGGCTATGATCAATATGGCTATGATAAATATGGCCATGATCAACATGGTTATGATAGAAAAGGCTATGACATTAGAAAATTTGATAAAGAAGGAATAAATGAGGAAACAGGAACAAAATACGATTCAAGCGGATATGATAAAGATGGCTATGATAAATATGGATTTAATGTAGATGGAATAAATAAGGAAACAGGTACAGAACACGATAAAAATGGTTATAATAAAGATGGGTATGATGGAAATGGTTATGATAGAGATGGCTATGATAAAGACGGATATAATAAAGATGGATATAATAGAGATGGATTTAATGTAGCTGGAATAAATAAAAACACAGGAACGGAATATAATGAAGATGGCTATAATAAAGATGGCTATGATGAAAATGGTTATGGTAGAGATGGCTATAATAAAGAAGGTTATAATAGATATGGTTATGATGAAAATGGCTTTGACAAAAATGGAATTAATAACAGTGGATGTACAGTTGATGGGAAAAAAGATTTAAGGATATCCTTAATAGAGGAGTTTATGAAGTCTGGAAATTCATTGGCGACTTTTGCTAAAGAAAAAAATATACCGATAGATGAACTAAAACCTCTAATTGAATCAGTAAGAAATTCTCCGTGTATAAAGTATGATTTAGATAAAGCTTTAAAAAGAAATGCTAATAAATATTTACATACTGTTACTGCTAAGAAAGAACAACTATTAGAAGGAAAAATAGGAATAAAGGATATTAAAAATATAGATGGTATGTTGAAATTTTGTACAGAGGAAGAAAGAGAAAAAGTAAATGAAAAACTTGCCAATTCTGTTGCATCTCATAATATAAGTATTTTAGAGTATAGAAAAATTTTGGGAATAGACAATGTAACATCTGGATTACCAAATGAAATTATAAAAAAAGTTTCTGAGATAAATAATAACGTAAAAAATAGTTCTAATGGTGATATTAGAAAAATTAGTCGAGATATTTATAAAGAAATTGAAAGAATAAAAAAATATAGTATACCATATAAACCTGAAAATGGTGAAACTTTAGGCTATTTTGAAAAACCAACGGATAAACAACCTAAAAAAGTACAAATAACAGATGAACATAGAGAAATGGCAAAACAATATTTACATCTAACAAATGAATTCGTTTGCAAAAAAACTATGAATTCAACTCTTATGGATATAGTAAGGGGTACAATTGATGATAAAAAGATAGAAAGACTAAAAAAAGAAAAAGAACTACAGAACTTACAAAAAAAGGATAAAGAATTAGATGATGTGGTAAATATTGCTGAACAAGTTTTGAAAACGAAAGGTATAGATATAAAAGATAAAGACAAAGATAATGTACATAGAGTGTAATTTTATGGAGGAATTTAATGGATAAAAGAAATTTGCCAAAAATAAAAAATGATGGAATTTTTTCTAAAATAAGACTTTTTATACTTAGATTTATTAATAAAAAATCATATAACGATGTTGATAATAATACTAGACAATATGACCAAAATGATGATATTCAGGATTTAGATTTTAAATCAATTATGAAAAGTCAATCTCAATATGACATTTTATTTATTCAGAATAAATTAAAGCTAGGAGAAATTGCCATATCTGATTTGTCAGACATTGAATTAGATGAGATGATAAATTTATATAAAGAACAAATTAAGCAAAAAGAAGATAAGTTAAAGAATTATAGAAAGAAGATAACATCAGCTTAGTAATGGTAAGGGATAAACTATATGTTTAATAGATATTATTTTATTATAATGTATTATATGATAATAACAATAAAATTTTTTTACAATAAGTTTACATTCATTTCTGTTATAAAATGATATAACTATATTTTGCTATAAAAGAATATATTGTAAAAAAATAAAAGATAAACTTTACTATAATAAAAAATTGTGATATAATAATCAAGTTGCAAAAATGCAATACTTTGTTAGTATTGCGTTTTTTCTGCGTGAAAGGAGTTATTATGGAGCAAAAAGAAAATATACTTGGAACAGAAAAAATAGGTAAATTAATTAGAAAATTTTCAGTACCTTGCATAATATCTTTAGTGGTAAATTCGTTATATAATATTGTTGATCAGATATTTATAGGATGGGGTTTTGTATATTTAGGAAATGGAGCTACAAATGTTGTATTTCCACTTACAATGATATGTCTTGCATTTTCATTAATGTTTGGTGATGGTGCATCAGCTTTTCTAAGCTTAAAACTTGGTGAAAATAGAAAAGATGAAGCAAAAAAAGGAGTCGCAAATGGTATTATAGTTTCTATATTTGTGTCAATAATTTTCTGCATTTTAGGACTTGTTTTTTTACCATTTTTACTTAATGTATTTGGTTGTACAGATGAATTTTTTCCATATGCGATTAGCTATGGATACGTTATTGTAATAGGTCTTCCATTTATGATGATAGGTACAACATTAAATTCAATTATACGTGCAGATGGTAATCCTAAATATGCAATGAAATCTATGTTAATTGGTGCAATTCTTAATATTATACTTGATCCTGTTTTCATATTTTTATTTAAAATGGGAGTTAAAGGTGCTGCTATTGCTACTGTTATAAGTCAAATAGTAACTTTTGTTTTAAATATTTTGTATATAAGAAAATTTAGATCAATAAAATTAATAAAAGAAGATTTTAAATTTAATTTTAAAGTAGCATCTATGGTATCAAAACTTGGAATTAGTAGCTTTATTACTCAAATTAGTATAGTTGTTGTAATTGCATTTGAAAATAATTTGTTAAAAAAATATGGTGCCATGTCTGAGTTTGGATCAGAAATTCCAATAACTGTTCTTGGAATTGTTATGAAAATAAGTCAAATTTTAAATAGTTTTATTATAGGTATAGCTGCTGGTGCTCAACCAATTATTGGATTTAATTATGGAGCTAAAAAATTTGATAGAGTAAAACAAACTTTAAAATATGTACTTATTACAAGCCTTTCAGTGAGTACAATTGCATTTATACTTTTCCAAACTATCCCAGATAAATTAATTTTGTTATTTGGAAACGAGGGAGATTTATATAAAAACTTTGCATGCCTTGCATTTAGAATATACCTAATGCTTGTTATTGTAAATGGAATTCAAATTCCATCTGGAATATTTTTTCAGGCAATTGGTAAGAGTGTTAAAAGTGCATTTATTTCACTTTCTAGACAAATACTTTTCTTGGTACCAAGCATGGTAATTCTTGGAAATATGTTTGGAGTTTTGGGAGTTTTACATGCAGGTCCAGTAGCAGATGGGTTAGCTTTTTTAGTATCAGGAATATTATTAATATTTGAAATTAGAAATTTAAATAAATCACAGGTAAAAGAAAATAATTTATCAGTTGATAGTGATGAAGAAATAGCTGCAGATAAAAAAGCAGACAATGTTGTTATTACTATTTCAAGAGAATATGGTTCAGGTGGGAGATATGTTGGTAAACTTGTAGCAGAAAAGTTAGGAATAAAGTTATATGATGAACAAATTCTAACAAAAATTGCAGATAAAACAGGACTTTCTTTAGAATATATTGAAAATCATGAACAAAAAAGAAGTAACCTTGAATTGTTAAACAATATATATTATTCATCTCTTAATAATTCTGATGAAATATTTATTGAAGAGGAAAAAGTTATAAAAGATATAGCAAGTAAAGGATCATGTGTAATAATTGGTAGATGTGCTGATTTTATTTTAAAAGATATGAAAAATACATTTAATATATTTATATACAGCACAGAGGAAAACAAAATAAAAAGAGCTGTTGAAAGATTTAATATCGATGAAAAAGATGCTAAAAAACAAATTAGTAAAATTAATAAATTAAGAAGTAATCATTACAAGCATTATACATCAAATGAATGGGGAAATAAAAAAAATTATGACCTTTGTATAAATAGTGATAGCTTTGGTGTTGAAAAAGCTGCTGATGTTATATGTCAGATGGTTAAAAATATATAAATGCATATTATATAAAGAGTTTAATTGTAGAAATTAGGCTCTTTATTTTTGTTACTATTCAGCGTATAATTAACTCAAAACACAAAATCAATTTCTATTAGTTACATATAGTTACTAAAAATTTAGATTCTAGTCTGAATAGTAACATATTTTTTTCTAATTCCTAAAAAATATATTTGAAATAATTTATATTGTGGTATATAATATAAGACAAAAGTGAGGGAATTACAATGAAAGAAAAAATGTTAGAATTATTAAAAAGTATAAACAGAGACGGTATTGATAAATTAATATCTTTTTTGGAAAAAACTGATTTTTTTGAAGCACCAGCAAGTACAAGATTTCATGGCTCTTATGCTGGAGGACTTGTTGAACATAGTATAAAAGTTTATGAAATATTATGTGATAAAGTAAAAAATAGTGAGTATGAGTTTGATCCAGATACATTAAAAATATCAGCTCTTTTGCATGATATTTGTAAATTAAATTATTATAAAGTTGATTATAGAAATGCAAAAAATAAAAACGGTGAATGGGAAAAAGTTCCATATTATACGGTAGACGATACAATTCCTTATGGTCATGGTGAAAAATCTGTAATGATGATTTCTGAGTTTATGCCACTTACCAATGAGGAAAAATATGCAATAAGGTGGCATATGGGATTTACTGAACCTAAAGAACTTTATTCAACAATTGGAGCTGCGTATAAAAAATATCCACTTGCATTGCTCCTTTTTGAGTCTGATTTAGAATCTACATATTTTTTTGATATATAAGGAATATCAAATGGAAGAAAAGTTAGAAAAATTATATAAAGAATGTATTGATGAATTAGAAAAAATTGATATACATATATTAGATGAGAAAACGTATGGTAAAATAGACATTAATTTATCTAATAAATCACCTAAAAGATATGGCTGTTGTAAGCAGGAATGCCCTGATAAAAAATATAAAAAAGTAAGAAAATACAAAAATAGAAAAGTTATTTCTTATCAAAAATTTAAGTTACATCACATTTATGTAAGTAGATGGGTGATGGAATTAAATGATGGGATTATAAAAAATACAATAATGCACGAACTTATACACTGTATTCCTTTTTGTAATGACCATGGTATAGAATTTAAAAAATACGCAAACTACATTAATGAAAAACTTGGATATAATATATCAAGAGTTGGCAATAAAAAAGTGGATTATAAAAATAGTAATATAGAATATAATGAAAATGAAGTATATAATTATAAAGTAAAGTGTGTTAAATGTGGACAAACTTTCTATAGAAAAAGGCTAAATAGCAATTTGACAAAGAAATATAGGTGTGGTATATGTGGTGGTAGATTTGATGTTTTTTTCCTTACTAAAAGTTGCTAATGTATGAAAAAAGTGGTATAATACTAAAAATAATTATATAGAAAAGGAGAATATAAATGAAAGCAATCGATATTAGAAATAAATATTTAAATTTTTTTGAAAGACATGGACATAAGTTAATACCATCAGCTCCTTTAATTCCAGAAAATGATCCATCAGTTTTGTTTAATACTGCTGGTATGCAACCGTTAGTTCCGTATTTACTTGGTGAGAAGCATCCTGAGGGAACTAGACTTACAGACTATCAAAAATGTTTAAGAACAAATGATATAGATGAGGTAGGAGATAATCGTCATTTGACATATTTTGAAATGCTTGGTAATTGGTCATTGGGGGATTATTTTAAAGAAGAATCTATACAAATGAGTTATGAGTTTTTAACAAAAGAATTAGGAATTCCATCAGAAAAAATATCTGTAACTTGTTTTGCAGGAGATGATGATTGTCCAAGAGATACTGTATCTGCAGAAGCATGGAAAAAGGCAGGAATTTTAGAAGATCATATATATTATTATGGCAAAGATGATAACTGGTGGATTGCGGGAGAAGAAGGACCATGTGGACCTGATACAGAAATGTTTTATGATACAGGAAAAGAGCCATGCTCAGAACACTGCGAACCAAGTTGTGATTGTGGTAAATATGTTGAAATATGGAATAATGTTTTTATGGAGTATTTTAAAGATAAAAATGGTTATTCTAAACTAAAACAAAAAAACGTTGATACTGGTCTTGGACTTGAAAGAATGGCTATGTTACTTCAAGGAAAGGAGACACCTTTTGATACAGAAATATTTGAACCTGTTATGAAAAAATTAACAGAACTTTCAAAGAAAGATAACATTGAAAGTAAAAGAATTGTTGCTGAGCATTTGCGTTCAAGTATCATGATAATATCTGATGGTGGAAAGCCAAGTAATGTTGATAGAGGATATATTTTAAGAAGATTAATTCGTAGAATGATAAGACATATAAATAAACTAGAGATTGACCTTAATTCTTTAGGAGATTTAGTTTATCTTGATATAGATACTTTAAATGAACTTTATCCTGAGCTTGAAGCAAATAAGGAAATGATAAAATCAGTTATTATTGAAGAAAAAGATAAATTTGTAAAAACACTTGCAAAAGGTGAAAAAGAATTTTTTAAAGAAATTTCTGGCATAAAGGAAAAAAGCATTAATGTATTACCAGGAAGTATGGTATTTAGGTTATATGATACATATGGATTTCCTCCAGAAGTTACAAAAGAGCTTGCAAAGGAAAATGGATTTGGAATTGATATAAAAGAATTTAATAGATTATTTGAGATTCATCAGCAAAAATCAAGAGCAGGTTCTGAACAAAAATTTAAAGGTGGACTTGCAGAGCAAAACAAAGAAACAATAGCTTATCATACTGCAACACATCTTTTAAATGCAGCATTAAAAAAAGTATTAGGTAGTGATACTCATCAAAAAGGCTCAAATATAACTACAGAAAGAATGAGATTTGACTTTAATTGCGATCATAAATTAACAGATGAAGAAAAAGCCAAAATTGAAGAAGTTGTAAATGACTGGATAAAAGCTGGTTTAGATGTAAAATGTGAAGAGATGAAAAAAGAAGATGCAGTAAAATCAGGAGCTGAATGCATGTTTATAGAGAAATATCCTGATATTGTAACAGTATATACAATAGGTGATGTATCAAAAGAGCTATGTGGTGGACCACATGTAAAAAATACAAGTGAACTTGGTAAATTTAAAATAAAAAAAGAAGAAGCTTCATCTTCTGGTATAAGAAGAATAAAGGCTGTCCTTATAAAAGAATAATAAGAGGTGAGATCTTTGGGTGATTGTTTATTTTGTAAAATAATAAATAAAGAAATAAGTTCTGATATTGTCTTTGAAAATGAGTATGTACTTGCTTTTAAGGATATAAATCCAGTTGCACCTGTACATGTTCTTGTAATACCTAAGGTACATATACAAGATCTAAATATGGTAGATAATGAAAATCAAAAGTATGTATGTGAATGTATTAAGGCTATTAAAGAGGTAGCAAAAATTACAGGCATATATGAAAATGGTTATAGAGTTATTTCTAATGTAGGTGAAGATGGTGGGCAGGTAATACCACATTTACATTTCCATGTTATAGGTGGAAAGACTTTAGGAGATAAAATAGTAGTATAACGTGTATAAAAAGTGCTATAGTATATTTGCTGTAGCATTTTTCTGTTAATATAAATTATAAATTTTGAAATATTTGTGAAAATACGTGACTTTTTAAATTATTTGGGGTATAATATTCGTAAATAAAAGATAATTATATGTGTTGTCTTTTTTAGGAGGTAATTAATATGAGTGAAAAAATAAAAAAAGAAGTTGTTAAAAAAGAGGATGTAATTGAAGATGCAGATTCAAATGTAGAAATTGATACTAATTTAAATATATCTGAAGATGTTATAGGTATAATTGCTGGTCTTGCTGCATCTGAAGTTGAAGGAATAGCTGGTATGACTTTAGGATTTGTTGATGGAATAAATCAAATCCTTGGAGGAAACAAAAAATATTCTAAAGGAGTTAAAATAGAACTTGAAGGTAAAAAAGTTACAATTGATTTATATGTAAATGTTAAATATGGAGTAAGAATTCCAGATATTGCTTGGGCTGCTCAAAACGCTGTAAAATCAGCTGTAGAAAACATGACAGGACTTGACGTTGTTGCTGTAAATATTAATGTTCAAGGAATAACATTTGATAAAAAAGAAGATACTAAATCAGATACTGAAGAATAGTTTTTCATAGTCCAAATCTTTTTGGACTATGAAAAAGTATAGGGGGAGAGTAAAAATGAAATATATAGAGAAGTTTATACTTGTAGTTTTTTCTATAGTTATAATTGTTGAATCAATAGCATTAATACTTTACTCAACAGAGATGTTAAATATAGAGCCTATGTTAGGAAAATTTGTTGCATTTTTTGTTGCAAATAAAACTACTGCAATTATTATTGGTGCTGTTTTTGCATTACTTGGACTTATAGGTATGTTTGCAAAATCAGGTGATATAGAGAACATGAAAACTGGACTAGCTATTAAGACTGAAAAGGGAACAACATATATAACTAAAGATACGTTTGATAGTATAATCATGGCAATAGCCAGAAATTATCCAGAACTTAGAAATATAAAAGTTGAAACAATGGTATCCGAAGAGGGGATTGTTGCAAATGTTTATGCTATGATACTTCCAGATACAGTTGTACCAGCATTAACTGCAAAATTACAAGAAAATATAAAATCTAGTGTATTAAAACAAACAACAGTAGAAATAAAAGAAGCAAATATTAAAATAAAAGGGGTATATTTAGAACCTCAAAAGAAGTAGGATGTGATGTTTATGAAGGATTTAATAGACTATATTGTAAAAAATAAATATGTAATAATTTGTATTGCAGTCGTTGTAGTACTATATGCACTTGGAATAGTTGATTTTTTAATTAAATTTTTTGTATTAGTAGCACTTATTATAGCTGCAATTTGGCTTGGAAAAAAACTTCAAGATAATGAAGGTCATTTAAAAGATTTCTTTAATTTTAGTAAATTTAGAAATTTTAAAGATAATGTATATTATTATCAAGAAAATAAGAAAAACAAGGAATAGGGAGAATTATGAGTAGAAAAGCTGCTAGAGATAATGCATTTAAATGCATATATGAATATGAGTTTAACAAAGATAAAGACATAGATAAAATTATAGAAGAAAATTGTATAGAAAATGAATGTGTGGATATAGAAAGAGAATATATTGAACAAGTAACTAGAGGTGTTGTAGAAAATATTTCTGAAATTGACGAAATAATATTAAAAAATTTAAAAAAGTGGAGTTTTTCTAGAATTGCTAAAATTGATCTTGCAATTTTACGTTTAGCTATCTATGAAATGAATTATATGGATAATATTCCACTTAAAGTATCAGCAAATGAAGCTGTTGAACTTGCAAAAACATATGGAAATGCAGATTCAAAATCTTTTGTTAATGGATTGCTTGCTAAAGTAATTGAAGATAAAAAATAGGAGAATGAAAGCTTATGGAAGAAAAAGTATTTAATGTAAGTCAAGTTAACAAGTATGTTAAAATGTTAATTGACTCAGATGCTTTTTTAAATAACATAAATATAACTGGTGAAATAACAAATTTTAAGGCCCATTATACTGGGCACTTTTATTTTACCCTAAAAGATGAAAATTCATCAATAAAATGTGTTATGTTTAAATCAGCTGCACAACTTGTAAACTTTAAACCAGAAGATGGTATGAAAGTTGTAATTTCAGGACAAATAAATGTTTTTGAAAGAGATGGCGTGTATCAAATATATTGTAGGACAATGAAACAGGCAGGTCTTGGAGAGTTATACATAGCTTACGAAAAATTGAAGAAAAAACTTCAAGATGAGGGACTATTTGATGAAATTTATAAAAAGAAAATACCCTTTTTACCAGATAGAGTTGGCGTTATAACATCTAAAACAGGTGCTGTTATAAAAGATATAATAAATGTAAGTACTAGAAGATATAATGATGTAAATTTACTAATTTATCCTGCTGCTGTCCAAGGAGTAAATGTTGCAAAAACAGTAATTAGTGGAATTAAAACATTTAACAAATTAAACAACGTTGATGTGATTATAATTGCAAGAGGTGGAGGATCTTTTGAAGATCTATTTGGATTTAATGATGAAAATCTAGCAAGAGAAATTTTTAATTCAAAAATCCCAATTGTTTCTGCTGTAGGCCATGAAACAGATTTTACAATTTGTGATTTTGTTTCTGATTTAAGGGCACCAACTCCATCAGCAGCAGCTGAATTAGTTTATCCAAAAAAATCAGATATTTTAACAAAGATTTCTACAGATAGAAATAGAAATATTCTTGCAATGAACGGATATATAAATAGGAAAAAAGAATATTTAAAAAGAATTAAAGCTTCGAAGCTCGAAAAAATACCTTATGATATTATTAATAAATATAGAATGCAAATTGATAAAGATATTATGATTAGCAAAAATGCTATTGATATGAAAATAGAAAAATATAGAAGTATTTGTATAAAAAATATTGCAAAACTTGATGCATTAAGTCCACTAAAAACATTAACAAGAGGATATAGTGTTGTTGAAAATGTTGATGGTAAAATTGTAAAAAAAGTCTCTGATGTAAATAAAAATGATGATTTATGTGTTATTTTACAAGATGGAAAAATACAAGTTAAGGTTAAATAATGGAGGTGTTTTATGGGTAATAAAAAAACATTTGAAGATAATTTAAAAGAATTGGAAGAAATAGCAACAAAACTTGAAACAGGAAATTTAGGCTTAGATGAAGCAATAGAAGAATTTGAAAAAGGAATGAAATTGTCAAAAGAATGTACAAAAAAATTAGATGAGGCAGAAAAAAGAATAAATATATTAGTAGAAAATGAAAATGGAGACGTTATAGAAGAAAAATTTGAAGTACAATAATTAAATGAATATGACATATAAATATTGATAATAATATTTGTGGTGATTATATTGAATAAGAAGAAAAATAAAGATTGTACTAATCTATCAAATGATTTAACACTTGAAAGAAAAGATAAAAAAATATTAAAAAACTCTGGCTATGATTTTGTTCCTAGATTTGATCATTGGACTAATACGGATGAGCAAAAATTAAAAGTAAAAGAGATAGAAGAAAAGACAAAAAATAATTAAAGCAGTGGGATTTCCACTGCTTTAATTATTTAAGATATGGTTACTATGTATATATATCTATTAGATTCGGTATCAATAAATTCAAACCGTATGCCAAATATATTATATGGATAATTTTTTAATTCTTTTATGTGTATATGTTTTTTTAAGTCCCTTTTTGTTAAAAATGCAAAAAATGGACTTGTAATCTTCTGGTCATAAATTGCATATTTGAAATAATACAATTCATTATCAAGACTAGTGATAATGTATATTAATGAATAATTTATGGTAGTTTCTATATCTCCGTCCTTCTTTAAGTTAATATAATTTATAGTATTGCTTTGGTATAAATTATTTTTAAATCTTTTCACATTTTCAAGGTAATGGATAATTTCATCCGTTGTTAAATTATGCTTTTTCATATAAGTAGTCCTCCTAAATATTAAATTAGAAAATAATATATAACCAATAAAAGTATTATAACATTAGTGTCGAAAAAAGTCAACTTATAACGATAAATTTAAATAATATTATGTTATTTAGTTTCAATAACACTCTGCTTAAAATCAATAAAGTTATGATAATTATCTACGAAAAAAATTGGACTCCTTTTGTTTATTAGATCAAAGTATCTAATTAAATCAAAAGTCGGGTTTAGTGAATATTTGTCTATTAAATATTTGGATAAATCTTTTAATGAATTTAGCTCTTGGGAAGTTATTTTATTTTCATAATCATAGCAAAGGCATACACTTATGCTATGCATATCATAATCGACAATCCCTGTATGTATAGTCATTTCATTTTCTGGAACTAGATTAATTATTTTTCCATCAAAATCAATGAGATAATGATATGAACAAAAAATATCATCTTGTTTTTTTAATTCATTGATGTAGTTCCTATTAGATATTGCTGTAGCTCCTTTTATTGGAGCATGGTGAAGTACAATTTTAAAGATCTTTTTAATCTTCTCTTTTGGTCTAGTCATTTCACTTATATCAATCAATCTTTTAGAAATTTCTAACATTTTACCACCTAGTATATATTATGTTTGTCCATATTTTTTGGTTAATATATTTTTCTTGACTTATACATAGTTGTTTTGGTATAATAATAAAGTAAAAAGGAAGTGTTTAATTTGAAAATAGGAATAGTAGGATTACCAAATGTAGGAAAGAGTACACTTTTTAACGCTATAACTAAGGCAGGAGCAGAATGTGCTAATTATCCTTTCTGTACAATTGAACCTAATGTTGGTATGGTAACAGTACCAGACCAAAGAGTGGATTTTTTATCTAAAATGTATGATTCAAGCAAGACAACTTATGCTACAATAGAATTTGTAGATATCGCAGGATTAGTTAAAGGTGCATCGAAAGGTGAGGGACTTGGAAATAAATTCTTATCACACATTAGAGAAACTGATGCTATAGCTGAAGTTGTAAGGTGCTTTGAGGACGATAAAATTGTTCATGTAAATGGAAATGTGGATCCAATTTCAGATATAGAAACAATTAATTTAGAACTTATTTTTGCAGATATAGAATCTGTAAATAAAAAAATTGATAGAGTTTCTAAATTATTAAAAAGCGGTGATAAAAAGGCAAAATTTGATAATGAATTTTTACATAGAGTAAAAGAGCATTTAGAAAATGGAAAACCTGTTAGAACTATGGAAATGACAGAGGATGAAAGAGAAGTTTTAAAAGATATATATTTACTTACTATAAAACCTGTAATATATGTTGCTAATGTATCTGAAAGTCAAATTTCTACAATGGAAGAAGATAAGTATGTTCAAAAAGTAAAAGAATATGCCAAAGATGAAAATGCTAAGGTTGTAACTCTATGTGCAAAACTTGAGGAAGATTTATCTACTTTAGATGAAGAAGATAGAATTGAACTTATGAAAGATTATGATATTGATGAGTCAGGATTGGATAAACTTATCAAAGCAAGTTATAGTCTACTTGGATTAATATCTTTCTTAACTTGTGGAAAGGATGAAACAAGAGCTTGGACTATAAAAAATGGAACTAAAGCACCGGGAGCCGCAGGAAAAATTCATACAGATTTTGAAAGAGGATTTATAAAAGCAGAGGTAGTATCTTTTGATGATTTAAAAGAATATGGTTCAATGAATGCTTTAAAAGAAAAAGGACTAGTTAGACTTGAAGGAAAAGAGTATATTGTAAAAGATGGTGACGTTATAGTATTTAGATTTAATGTTTAATTGGAAACAAGGTATAAAACTATGATATATTTAATAGTTTTACACCTTGTTATTTTCTTGGTGCCGAAAGTGGGACTTGAACCCACACGGTATTGCTACCACCAGATTTTGAGTCTGGCGCGTCTGCCAATTCCACCATTTCGGCATTTGTTACACGTCAATTAGTATATCATAAAAAATAATACTTTGCAACGATTTTTAAAAAAAAGCCCTCAAAAAAAGAGGACTAGCTAATTTTAATCTTAATATTATTAGATTTTTTTAAGAGTGTAAATTTATTTAGTAGGAAGTTTTTATTTGATTTTTTCTTTTCAATTAGTAACTTTCTTTTTTCTAAAAAGTTATTAATTTCTTTGCGCATGTTATTAAAGGAGTATTCATTTGAAATCTCATTTATAAATGTTTCATCAAGTTCAATTGCATATTCTAAATTTGCCATTGACTTTTCATATTCTTCTTTTTCTGCAAATATTGTTGCAAGTCTAAAATATGCCTTAGCTCCATATATGGTTGAATTTGTAATTTTTTTATATGCCTCAATTGCTTCATCATATCTATTTAGTGCAAGGCATAATTTACCTATATTGTGGTATGCCATAAACAAATTTTGCTTTAGTTCAACACATTTTTTAAAATCGTCGATAGCATTTTCATATTCTCCCATTTCAGCTTCCAACATACCAATATTGTAGTATAGTTCATATGATTTACTAAATTTAGTTAATATTTTTCTATATACATGTATAGCTTTTTTAAATTTGCCTTGGCTCGTTAAAGAAATTCCAAGTGCTTCAGCAGCTTCATAAAAATCTGGATTTATTTTTAAGGCTTTGCTAAACATTGCACAAGCTACTTCTTTTTTATTTGTCTCATCAAGAATTAATCCTAACTCATAACATGACAAGTAGTCATTTGGATTAAGCTCTATGGCAAATGCAAATGAATCTCTTGCATTTATATAATCATTTTTATTCTTGTAACACTCACCTAATATATACATGTATTCATTTGTTCTTCCATACATTGTTACAAGTTTTGTTATATATTTTATTACTTTATCATATTCTTTAGTTTTAAATAAATATTTCATAATGTAATATGTAATTTGTTTTTTTAGTATAATGTTATTATATTGTAATATAACAAGAAAAAGAGGGATAATAATAGTAAAAAAATATATAAATAAAATAATATATGGGCTTGTATTTATATTATATATACTTAAATATGTATATATTGCATTTATAAATGACATAAAAGATATAAAAAATAGATTAGCAGGATAATATCTTTTTATATATTTTATGCTTAACATTATCATTAAAATAATAGAGATTAACAAAATTCCAAACTTTTCAACAATCATTTATATGATCCTCCTAATATTTGCATTATATATCATATTTTTATATCATTCAATAATATGTATAGATATTTGACATGTTTAGACAAAAATAGAATTAAAAAATTGACTAATGGTTAAATTTAGAGTATAATATAGAAGTTATTTTAATAAAGGTGTGAGAAAAAATGATAAAAAAATTTAAAGGATTAGAAAAAGTAAAAAAAATACATATGATAGGAATTGGTGGAGTAAGTATGAGTGGAATTGCTATCATATTACAAAAAGCTGGATATGAAGTAACAGGTTCTGATAAAAATGAAGGTGATATGATAGATATATTAACAAAAAATGGAATTCCTGTATTTATTGGTTCAAATGCTGAATGGGTAAAAGATGCAGATATCGTTGTGTATACTTCAGCTATAAATCAACATGATCCAGAATTTGTAAGGGCTAAAGCTTTGAATAAACCTTTATATGAAAGAGCAAAATTTTTAGGAATACTTTTAAATAGTTACAAAACTCCTATTTGTATATGTGGTACACACGGAAAAACAACGACTACTTCAATGGTTTCTTCAATTTTTATTGATGCTGGACTTGATCCAAATGTTCAGGTTGGTGGAAAATTTAAAAAGCTTGGAAATTTAAATTATAGAATAGGAGATTCTAATTACTTTATACTTGAATCTTGTGAATATGTAGATAGTTTTCTTAATTTCCCACATCAAACTGCTACTGTTTTAAATATAGATGAGGATCATCTTGATTATTTCTCTGGAATAGAGGAAATAAAAGAATCATTTAAAAAATTTATATTAATGCTTCCTAAAGACGGAATACTTGTTATTAATAAAGATGATATGAATTGTATGGATGTAGTTAATGAATTAAGTGAAGAATTATCTAAAAAACAGGTAAGAATATACACTTTTTCTATTGGAGATCCAACAGCTACAATATACGCAAAAAATATATCTTGTAATATTAAGGGATTTTATTCATTTGAAGTATTTAACGAAAAGACAGATGATTCATATAAATTCTATTTAACAGTACCAGGAATTCATAATGTATATGATGCTTTAGCTTCAATTACTACTTCATATGCGCATGGAATATCATTTAAAAAGATGCAAAAAAGTTTAAATGAATTTTCAGGTGCAAAAAGAAGGTTTGAATTCAAAAAAGAAATTGGTAAAAATATTCTTGTATATGATGACTATGCTCATCATCCAACAGAAATAAAATCTACACTTGCAGCAGCAAAACAAAAAGAACATAAAAGAATTATTGCAATATTTCAACCGCATACATTTTCAAGAACTAAGGAATTATTAAATGATTTTGCTACAGCATTTTCAGATGCTGATATTGCAATAATTGCAGATATATATGCAGCTAGGGAAAAAGATGATGGTACTATTTCATCTAAGGATTTAGTTGAAAAATTGGTTAATAACAAAGTTAACGCAATATATTTACCAACATTTGATGAAATAAGAAAGTATTTAAAAGAAAATATGAAACCAGGAGATATTATACTTACAATTGGTGCAGGTAATATTACACATTTAAGTGATAAACTATAAAAGTTAATAAGCTACATTAGTAGCTTATTAATTTGTCAAAAAAATAAAAAAACTTCTTTATAAACTATTGACATTCTTTAGTATTTCTATTATAATATATTTGTTCCATAGAAGTGGGCCTTTAGCTCAGTTGGTCAGAGCACCCGGCTCATAACCGGATGGTCCGGGGTTCGAATCCCTGAAGGCCCACCACTTTTTATATATTATATTTGGGTAGGTGCCCGAGTGGTTAAAGGGGGCAGACTGTAAATCTGTTGGCTTCCGCCTACGATGGTTCGAATCCATCCCTGCCCACCATATAAAAACTATGAAACCTAGGCAAGCTATAAACGGCTTGTCTTTTTTTATTTTTAGAGAAAATCACATGCTATGTGTGTGGTTCAGGAAAGTTTTTAGCGTTGAGCAGAGTAATAGAAAAAATATCTCCTTGTGATATAATTTAAAAGGTTCGACAGCCAAATAAATTATATAGAAGGAGATGATCGTATGAAAAAATCATACAAAGAAAGTTTATCACATACAACATGGGAATGCAAGTATCATATAGTATTTGCACTAAAATTTAGTAAGACAGGAAATATATGGAAGTTTAAAACAAGAGATAGGATTAATAATAGAATTATGTGCAAGAAAAGAAGTGGCTATATTAGAGGCAGAAGCATACAAAAATCATATGATTTAATTTAAATCTCTGAAAATAAAAAATAGTGTTGAAAAAAAGCATAAAATATGGTAGTATATGATGTATTAAATTTATTTTATATTTTTTCACTAAATAGTGAGTGAAAAATTTTTTTAATTTTATATATAGAAAATTATTGATAAAAAACTTTAATGCAAAAAATTCTTTGAAGAAATTAATTAACATATTTAAATAAATATTCATTATTGAAAGAGGGGGAGCATTTGATTTAGAATAATAAAATATATAATGTTAAATAGTAATGATAGACTATTTTTAATTTTATTTTACAGGAGGAAATCAAAATGGATGTTACTAGAAAAACTGCCTTAGAAATTTTTGGATTAAGCGAAGGTTTTACTAAAGAAGATGTTAATAGAAACTTTAGAAGACTTTCAAAAATAGTTCACCCAGATGTTGGAGGGGATGAAAATTTATTTAAATTTATAATTTGCTGTAAGGAAAAATTATGTGACAAGAAAGACAAGAAAGTAATGGGCGTAGATTTAACTACTTTATATAAGATCTACGATGATTTAGACAGCTATAATATCGATTATAATCAAACTTATATTTTTGGTGGAGCTCGGATATTTATTACACCGTGTATAAGAAAAAATTATATGAGAAATCAAATTGTTGAACTTGTACAACCATTTAAGCAATTTAAAGAATTAAACTTTGTAAGTTTTTCTGCAACAGTAAAGTTACCAGAAGAATTAAAAAATTTTAATAAATTTAAAATATGTGTGAATTTTATGGGAAAAACATATAAGTTTAAATTGTCAATGAAAAAAACATATCATATAATAGAATTTAAATCAAAAAAATTTAATTCTATTATTGAATTAAATATTGAATGAAAAACTACTAAATTCAAATGATAATATTTAGAAATTTATTATTTTGTATTTAAAAAGAGTGTCATAAATTTTATTTTATGACACTCTTAGATAAAATCTTAGACCTAATTAGTATTGTTAGCAAATTCTATAAGTTACTTTAGTAATTTTTAAGTAAGTTCATTGTGATAAAAATCATAATCTTAGAAATAATTAATTTAGAAGAATTTTGGTTATCAGACCATAATTTAATTGCATTATCACTATATATTTGAATGTGATTTATCTTATCAAAAATTTAAGATAAAGAAGAAATAGAATTGCTAATGAAAATAATGCTAAAGAATTTAAATTACGAAGTTGTATCTGCAAAACCTAAGTTTAATGAATGTGAAGTTGGACTTAAAGTTACAAACAAGAATGTTGGAAGTGATTTTGAAAAAATGTTTTCCAAAATTTTAATATTATCATTCTCTACAGATTTAGAAGATATGTTTGAACCACAATTAAATAAAAAATTAAATGAAGAATTTGAAAAAATATATAATTCTGATGATATAAAAACTGAAACAAATAATATTACGGTTACTTTAAAGAGGAAAGATAGAACTTGGAATTTATCAGGAGATAAAGATGAAATAACAAATGCTCTTCTACCAGGATATTCTGACATTTCAAGTGAACTAAACAATATAAGTGAATAAATTTATATTAAAATCCATGGTAATTAAATATTTGTGTTTAATTACCATGGAATCTTTTAACTAATTTTAATATATATGTATTTTTTAAAAATTGTATAAAAATATTGATTATTAATGTATAAAATGTTATTATATATACATACTAATTATGCGGAATTAGTTTAGTGGTAGAATAGAAGGCTTCCGATCTTTTGACGTGGGTTCGATTCCCACATTCCGCTCCATTTGAAGACAACTTACGGACTTAATGTTCGTGAGTTTTTATTTTATATAAATAATACAAAACAAGAGGAAAAAATATCAAAGTAATTTTTTCCTCTTGTTATATTTGGAATTAAGTTTATATTTAGACAGCACTGAAGTTATACTCATGTATAAATCCTAATATTAGAATTCCAATACTATTAATCAAAGAAAGTTTTTATAAATTTTTCAAAGAATAAGATGTCATTCATTTCTTCAGGATGCCATTGAACAGCAATAATATTTCCTTTTTCAATTGCCTCAATTGTTCCATCATCAGATTTTGCAGAAATTATAAATTGATTAGCAACATCTTTTATAGACTGTTTATGATATGAATTAACATTAGCATTTTCTTTGTATACTGAATTTAAAAAAGTACCATCTTTAACATATATTTTATGTAATTTATCTTTTAAATCGTGATTTTCAATTTTTTGATTTAAACTACCACCAAAATATACATTTATTGACTGAAGACCTCCGCAAATACCTAGGATTGGCTTGTTAGCATTAGAAAATAATTTAATTGCTTCTTTATCTAATTTGAATTCGTCTATATCATAATTTTTATTTGGAACAGGATTTTCATTATAATAATGTGGTGGAATATCAATACAGCTTCCTGTTATAATAAGTCCATCGCATATACTACAAACTTTTTCTAAGTTTGTAGTAGAAATAATAGGGAACAATAATATATCTAATTCATCAAATATTTTTTTATAATACTCTGTTAAATAATATCTATTATTAAATGGCGCTCTTTCTTTTATATCTTCGATTCTTTCAATTATTGCTAATATCATTTTTTCCCTCCATAATCCAATTAATTTTGTAGTAAATATCATATCAACTATAGTATCTTGCTAAGTTAACAAATTTATCGTAATATATTTTATTTTAAAATTACACAACTACATTTTATCAGATTTTCTATTTTTTTACAATAAAAAATATGCTAAATAATAAATCAAATTATATTAGAAACTTAATTACCACATTTAAAGAGAGTGCCATAAATTTATTTATGACACTCTTAAATAAAATTTTAGTTCTAATTAGTATTGTTAGTAAATTCTATAAGTTCCTTTAGTAATTTTGAAGTAAGTTCATTGTGACAAAAATCATAATCTTCAAAAACAATTAATTTAGAAGAATTACGATTACCAGACCATAATTCAATTGTATTATCGTTATATATTTGTATATGATTTATTTGATTAAGATTTTTAATTATAAAATCATATGCATCATGGTAGAACGATTTAACACTACTGTTATAAAATTCATGGTGTGAATATATTTGTACCGATTTTGTTAAAAGAAAGTTAAACAGTTTTTTTCTATCTAACCGTTTTGACATTGTACCATAACAAAATTGTATATTTTTGGATTTTTCAACCTTAATAAATAGTATTTCTTTCATTTTATTTCTCCCTCAATTATGTTTTACAATATTTCATTATATACAATATAATGAAAAAGAGATTACAAAAAATTTTCAAGCTATTATATCATATAAAAATAAAAAAATCTAGGAATATTAGTTAATTTAACTCGTATATTTTTATGTATAACTTATATTATAACAAATTTCTATGTTAGTATGATAGAAGAAAAAATGCTCCACTTTTAGTTTAAGTGAAGCATTTATATTTTTATAAATGTAAAGCTTTTTTATGACAATTTCTAACACAATTATTGCATAAAATACATTCAGTTGCATTTTTTCTTTTTCTTGAGTTATCTAACATATCTACATTCATAGGACAAGATTTAATGCATTTTTTACAATTAATACATTTATCTTTATCACGTTTTACTCTGATTAATGCAAAATAACTTGCTGGCTTTAAAAATATTGTAATAGGACAAATATATTTACAAAAGGCCCTGTTATCTTTAAATATAAATGCAAGTGATATACCTGTAATATAATATATAACATTTCCTATTATAAAAGCCCAAAACATAATGTTACTTAGATTATTAAATTTAAATATAAAAAGAATTGCTACAAAAATGAATGAAAGTGAAAATGTTATATATCTAATAAATCCAAGTTTTTTCCTTTTTTCTTTTGGAACTTTATATGGTAGAAGATCTAGTATCATTCCAGTCCAACATGCATAACCACACCAACCTCTTCCAAAAATAATAGGACCTATTATTTTTGCCACAAGGTAATGAATAACAGCAGCTTCAAATACACCTAAAAATAAATAATACCAAAAACCTTCTATTTGCATATTCTCATTTGATATTATACCAAGGTAAATAAGCATATAAAGTCCAACTGCAAATTGTACAACATTTCTTGCATATTTTATATTGTTCATATATAGATAACTTCCTACAGTAATACATGTACCTATATATGAAAAGTTTAAAAGATAAAAAAGATTTTTAGTAGTTAGGTATAATATAACTGCAACAAGTTCAAAAAATAACCAAATAATAATAGCTTTATAATTATTTTTAATCCATTTAATCATAGCCACCATCCCAAAAATTAAATTTATTTTATTGTATCATATACTTTTAAATTAATCTATATTTAATTAAGGTTTTGTTTGAAAAAGTGATAATATTTATAAATGGCAAAATTAAACATGTAATCACTTTATTTTTATATTAATTTATGTTAAAATATATACTACAATATAGTCTTTTGGACTTTAAACAGGAGGATTTGTAATGACAAAGCGGAAAATACTTGCGATGATTATCGCCCTGGTAATGTGTGTGTCACTTTGTGCATGCTCATCAGAAGAAAAAACAAATAATTCTGGTGGTGTAGGTAATGCTTCGCATTCGGATGAAATTACAGTTTCATCTGAGGGCTCATATTTCTTCTTTAGAACAGACTCTCAAAATAAATATATTGATTTCCTTGAAAGTCTTGACAAACGAAAATATGAGATTCTTGATATAACAATTCTACCTACAACATACTGTAGAGATGACTGCTTTATGATAACTTACACAGAAAGAATTAATGAATCACAATAACAAAAAAGAATCCTTTCTTTTCCTCACTTTAACAGTGAGGTTTCTTTTTTGTAAAATTTGGTTATTTGTAGTGTCGAAGCTCTGGGCCTTTTTTTACTATTGAAAAAAATTCTTAATTACCATATAATACATATAGTAAGTGATGTAGTTATTAAAGTATAGTTTAAACAATTAGTGTATTTTATACTCTTGTATTTAGTTATTTTTAGGAGGAGATAATATGGCAATATATAAATTTCCAATATGTGGTTATGAATATGATGAAGAAAAAACAGGGGTAAAATTTGAAGATTTACCAGATGACTATAAATGTGAAATATTGTACAGCACCAAAAAATATATTTAAAAAAGTGGGAGATGAAGGAGATAATAAGCCACAGAACCTGGAATTGGTGGATATCTCCTTGAAAATAAGGTAACAGATGAAATTGCTAAAATTAGAGGAAAGGAAAAGATATAATAAGTCCATCAAGGTTTGAAAGTATAAATTCAAAAGAAGATTTAAAAGAGCTAGTAGAATGCTTAAGAGAAAAATCAGATGGAAGACCAATAGGTGTAAAAATTGTAGCGGGCCATATAGAAGATGATTTAGAGATTATATCTTATGCTAAACCTGATTTTGTAACAATAGATGGTAGAGGAGGAGCTACTGGCGCAAGTCCAAAAGTTGTAAAAGATTCTTCATCAGTACCAACTATTTATGCGTTATATAGAGCAAGAAAATATATAAAAGATATCAAACTCAAAGTATCATAAAAGATACTTTGAGTTTGACATTTATAAATAGATATAATATAATTTTAAAGAGGTGTTATATGAAAAATAAAAAGAAAATAGTTGTTATAGGAACTGGAAATGTAGGTATGAGTTTTGCTTTTTGTGTCTTAGTAAAAAATAATGAAAATATTGGAAGTTTAATATTAATAGATATAAATAAAGAAAAAGCAAAAGGAGAGATAATGGATTTAGCGTGTTGCATTCCATATTTAAATAACGATATAAACATAAAAAACGGAGAATATAGTGATTGCAAAGATGCTGATTTTGTAGTTATAACAGCTGGAGCAAGCAACTGTGCTGAAGTAGATGATAGACTAGAACTTGCAAGTGTTGATGCAAAAATTGTAAAAAAAATAACTCAAAATGTAGTAAATTCTGGCTTTTCTGGTATATTTATAACAGCAACAAATCCTGTAGATTTAATGAACTATGTTGTAAAAAAAGTATCAAATTTTAAGTCTGATAAAGTAATAGGAACAGGAGTATTACTTGATACAACAAGATATAATTATTTGATAGCAAAAGAATTAAATATTCCTATAGAAAAAGTAAATATGTTAGTTTTAGGTGAACATGGAAATTCTTCCTTCCCTGTATTTTCTAGAAGCTATATAGATGGCATAAGTGTATTAGATTACTTAAAAGAAAACAATATAAAAGAAGACATACTTTATAATATATTTAAAGAAGTACAAGAAATAGGACCTAAAATAGCATCACTAAAAGGCAATACTTGTTATGGCATTGCTATGACTATATATGAAATTATGGAGGCGATACTATTAGATAAAAAGGAAATACTTCCTGTATCAGCAAATCTAAACGGAAAGTATAACAAAGAAAATATTTCAATTGGAGTTCCTTGTGTTATTGGTAAAAATGGAATAGAAGAAATAAAAGAAATACGATTTAATAATGAAGAATTAAAAAAATTTGATACAAGCTATAATATTTTAAACTCTGTAAAAGATAAAGAGATTGAAGATTTACTATAGAAAGAAGGTAAATATGCAAGAATTAGTATTAAAAGTAAAATGTTTTAATTTAAAATATACCCTTGAATGTGGACAATGTTTTAGGTGGAAAAAAATAGATGAAAATTGGTATGTTGGAGTTATAAAAGATAGAGTAATAAAAATAAGACAAGTTGAAGATAAACTATATATTAGAAGTAATAATATGGATAATATAGAAGAGGTAATAAAGGAGTATTTTGACTTAAATACAGATTATGAAACTATAGAAAAAAGAATATCAAAAATCGACGAAAATGTAAATAAAGCTGTAAAAAATACAACAGGAATTAGAATCTTAAATCAGAATTTTTTCGAAACTTTAATGTCGTATATAATATCGGCAAATAATAACATACCAAGAATTTCTAAATCAGTTAATCTTATTTCAGAAAAATATGGTAAGAAAATTGTTTTTGAAAACGAAGAATATTTTTTGTTTCCAACTACAGAAGAACTTAAAGGTGTAACAGAAGAAGATTTTAAAAAATGTGGAGTTGGATTTAGAGCAAGATATTTAAAACATGCAGTAGAAGATATTTTAAATAATAAAGTAGATATAAAAAATATAGAGCGTATAAATACAGAAAAGTTAAAGAAAAACTTACTTAATATTATGGGAGTAGGGCCAAAAGTCGCAGATTGCATATTACTTTTTTCTTGTAAAAGGAAAGAAGTTTTTCCAATTGATGTATGGGTAGAAAGGGTAATGACTAATTTATATTTTAAAGAATATGGTAGAGCAATGAAAAAAAGAGAAATATTAGAATATGCAGATAAACATTTTAAAGAAGATGCAGGTATAGTACAGCAACATTTATTTTATAATGTAAGAGAAGGACTAATTTAAATATTTTATAACATATGAAAAATCAATATTAAGAACATATTGAGTATGCTTTAAAAAAAATATTACTATTTAGACTAGGAGAATAATAATTAACAAGTAATGAAGTAGTTACAATATAGTAACTGCTTCATTATCAAATATATATTTTTTTAATTTATCGAAATCCTTACCTTGTTTTTGACAACATAGTATGAAACTTTTTATATTCAAATAGTTCTGGATATTTCCCATTTTGGAGGATATATATATTCAATTTTATCTTTTTTTGGTACATAATGTTTTTTAATTTTGGTCCTATTTGATTTTAAGTCTGGCAAAGCTTGTCTACAATATTTATCTAATTCACAGAATATATTTTGACAGTCTATAAGTTGTAGAGGTCTGTTACCAATTCTTTTAAAGTTTAAATTAAGCCTTTTGAATTCTTCATCCTGGTGCATGTACATATATTTAATAATATCTTCATTGGTCATGGTACCTTTATCTATAAAGCATTTTTTTATTCCGCGAAGTGAACCTGGACCTGCAACTGTAAATTCATTTTCTTTCCAATTTACAAATGCACTATAGTTAATATCAGTTACTAGTTGATAAGCCATAAAATTTCCAATTAGTGGATATCCTTTAATAATATTAAACGCATCTTGCATGGTATTACATTTAATAATTTTATCTTGCATTTTATCAATATTGAACATCTTATCTAGAAGGGCTAAATGATTGTCATGTTTTCTATCATAGCCAAATGCTTTATTAGCGCAACTTATATATGCATCATTATATATTTTTGTACCATTAGATATAGCATTTTCAAGTACAATAGAGTATTTCTTAGTGTTAAAGTCTTTTAATAAAATATCCCCAAAGTTTTTTGATAATAACTCCCAGGTTGATTCCTTGTTAAACAGTTTGAATAATATTATTCTAAATAGCATATCTTCGTAATTATAGTTGTTACCGTTATATATAACATTTTTTAATAGGTATTGGCTAACCCTATCATTAACCCTATAACTATTGCAGAATTTATATTCTTGTAAAATTTTATCGTGTGTCCATGGAGCTGGATCCCCATTTATTTTCTTCCAAAATATATTTTGTCTCTCACAGGCAAAATACCAATATAAATCAAATACTTCTTGTCTTTTTTTCATTTCTTTACCTCATTTACTTTTCCTCTAATTAATATATATTATCTGATAGTTTACTGTTGATATTAATAAATTAGTTTTTGTAATATATATAGACGTTCATAACGATATAAAATATGTTGAAAATAAATTTATAAGTTTAATTGCTTTTGTTCGTAGTTCAATAAAAATTATTATACAATAAGTAAAAGATATTTTCTATATTCCCGCTGAATTTTATTTAAAATATATATATAATGGCTTTGGATATTAAATAGTTTTTAAAAATTCAAGCAAATTCACTTATTATGGTTGACTTATTTACGTTTTTATGTTAAAATAATTTAGCATATATGATTTAAAGAGACATGGAGGTGTTTTTTTTATGAGAGAAAATGTAACTTTAGCATGTACTGAATGTAAACAAAGAAACTATGAAACTGAGAAAAATAAGAGAAATAATCCAGATAGAATAGAAAAAAGTAAATTTTGTAAATTTTGTGGTAAACATACTACTCACAAAGAGACAAAATAATTAAAGGAGAGAAAAAAATGGCTAAAGGATTTTTTAAAGGTGTAAAATCAGAATTAAAAAAAGTTGTATGGCCAACAAAAAAACAACTAATACATAATACAATTATGGTTGTAATATTAGTAGTTGCGTTATCTGTTATTGTTTTAGGATTTGATATGATTTTAGAGTTTGCAGATGCAAAGCTATGGGATATAATTGGCAGAAAAATTGGATAGTTATTAAATTAAAAAATTTAAGGAGCTGGTAGGTTTGGAAAATGAAAACAATACTGATTTAGCACATTGGTACGTAGTATACACATATTCTGGCTATGAAAATAAAGTTAAAGTAACTTTAGAAAAATTAGTAGAAAATAGAGGTATGCAAGATAAAATCCAAGAAATTATTATACCCATGGAAGAAGAGATAGAAATAAAAGATGGAAAACAAAAAACATCTATAAAGAAAGTGTTTCCAGGGTATGTCTTGATCAAAATGATAATGACTGATGAAACTTGGTATATTGTAAAAAATATTAAAGGTGTGTTTAATTTTGTTGGTGTTGGTGAAAAGCCATTGCCACTTACTGAAAAAGAAATGCAAACTTTAGGAATAGAGGATATAATGAATCTTGATTTTGAAGTTGGTGACACGGTAAGAATTATAACAGAACCATTTTACAATTACACTGCAACAATTGAAGAAATCTTTAAAGATAAAAAAAGAGTTAAAGTTAAAGTTTCTATGTTTGGTAGAGAAACAACAGTTGATCTTGAATTTGATCAAATACAAAAAATATAAGTAGTTTTAAGTATATATAATATATTTAATATAATCCTATTTTAAGGAGGTGAAAATGATGGCAGATAAAAAAGTAACACACGTAGTAAAATTACAAATTCAAGCTGGTAAAGCTAATCCAGCACCACCAGTAGGACCTGCACTTGGACCAACTGGTATAAACATAATGCAATTTTGTAAAGACTTTAATGAAAAAACTGCAAAAGATGCTGGAACAATATTCCCAGTTATTCTTACAGTTTATGCTGATAAAACTTTTGAATATGTGTTAAAGACTCCACCTGCTGCAGAACTTTTAAAGAAAGCTGCTAAGGTTCAAAAAGGATCTGGAAAACCACATAAAGATAAAGTTGCAAAAGTAACAACTGCACAATGTGAAGAAATTGCAAAAATAAAAATGCAAGATCTTAACGCATCATCTCTAGAAACTGCTGTATCTATGATAAAAGGTACTGCAAGATCAATGGGGATCGAAGTTATAGATTAATTATGGGAGAACTATTAGTTCGTTAAAACCAAAGGAGGGAAAAACATGAGCAAAAGAATGGTTGAAGCAAATAAACTTGTTGAACCAGGTAAAATGTATGATGTTGCTGAAGCTATAGACCTAGCATTAAAAATGCCTAAAGCTAAATTTGATGAAACTTTAGAAATGCATATTAGACTAGGTGTTGATGGCAAACAAGCAGATCAACAAGTAAGAGGAGTAGTTGTACTTCCAAATGGTACTGGTAAAACAAAAAAAGTTTTAGTTTTAGCAAAAGGAGATAAAGCTAAAGAAGCAGAAGCTGCTGGTGCAGATTTTGTTGGTGATGATGACATGATTCAAAAAATTCAATCTGAAAACTGGTTTGGATTTGATGTAGTTGTTGCTACACCTGATATGATGGCATCTTTAGGTAAAATAGCTAGAATCCTTGGACCAAAAGGTCTTATGCCAAATCCAAAAGCTGGAACAGTTACAATGGATGTTACAAAAGCTGTAACAGAAATTAAAGCTGGTAAAATTGAATACAGATTAGACAAAAATAATATTGTACATTGTCCAATCGGTAAAGTATCTTTTGGAGCAGATAAACTAAAAGAAAACTATATGACATTATTAGATGCAATTGTAAAAGCAAAACCTGCAGCTGCAAAAGGAACTTATTTAAAATCAATTGCAATATCTACAACTATGGGTGCTGGTATAAGAATAAATCCAACATCTAAATAATTAAATATATTAAACCCTAGACAGTAGGTGGCAAGCCCACAATTCCTACCGAGGTTATATAAAAAGAATAGAGCGGAAATGTTTCTTATCTTAGATTATAACCTTTGGTTGTCTAGATAAGAAATTTTTATTTTAAGGAGGTGTCATAAAAGTGCCAAGTGAAAAAATATTAAACGCTAAAAAAGAGCAAGTAAAAAATCTTGCTGAAAAATTTAAGAAAGCAAAAATGATCGTACTTTCTGATTACAGAGGTATAAACGTTGCAGATGATGCAAAATTAAGATCTGAAATTAGAGAAAATAACTGTGAATACATGGTTGTTAAAAATTCAATAATATCTCATGCAGCTAAAGAAGCTGGTATAGAAGGACTAGATACAGTTCTTGAAGGACCAACATCTGTAGCTATAGGATATGATGATTATATTGCACCAGCTAAAGTAGTAAATAACTATGCTAAAGATAGTGATTTTTACAAAATTAAAGCAGGTGTAATGGATCAAAAGATGATTGATGTTGCTGAAGTTAAAAAACTTGCAACTCTACCATCAAAAGAAACTCTATATGCTATGCTTGCATCAGCATTACTTGGAAATATACGTAATCTTGCTGTTGTTCTTGATCAAACAAGACAAAAAAAGGAAGAAAATGCGTAATATAAAAAATAATTAATAATGATTTTTAAGGAGGAATTTAAAATGGAAAAAATCGAAAAATTAGTAGAAGAAATCGAAAAATTATCAGTAATTGAACTTTCTGATTTAGTAAAAGCTATTGAAGAAAAATTTGGAGTATCTGCAGCTGCTGCTGTTGTAGCTGCTGGAGCAGGTGCTGGAGCTGCTGCTGGAGCAGAAGAAAAAACAGAATTTAACGTAGTATTAAAAGATGCTGGAGCATCTAAAATTGCTGTTATCAAAGCAGTAAGAGAGGCTACTGGATTAGGACTAAAAGAAGCTAAAGATTTAGTTGATTCAGCTCCTAAAGCTATTAAAGAAGGAGTATCTAAAGAAGATGCTGAAAAATTAGTAGCTACTTTAACAGAAGCTGGTGCTACTGTAGTAATGGAATAATATATTATTTCATAAATTTAAAGGGAATCAATGTAATGTTGGTTCTCTTTATTTGACATTATACTAAAAATATAGTATTATATAGTTTCTAAGGATTAAGAGAAAGGAAGAAAACAATGTCTTTTGTATTAGGATTTTTAGGAGTAATTTTGGGTATATTTGTATCGTTATTTTTAATAGTTTTTATAGTGCTAAAAAAAATACAAAAAGCAACTGGAATATCTGGTGTAAATCCGGTTACTGCACTTAAAAACTTTTCAAAAGAGACCGAAATTTCAAATAGTACAACGCCCAAAAGTGTAAATGCAATGACTACTCTAGTAGAGCCTCAAATATTAAGAGATTTTCCTGATTTTAATAAAGAAATATTATATTCAAAAATAGAGTCTGATTTAAAAACAATATTTAATAGTATTGAAAATTTAAATTATGAAAAATGTTTAGAATTAGAATTAATACAAAATTCACTTGAAAAAGAAATACAAGATTACAAGGAACAAGGGGTAGCTATAAAATACGATAATATAGTTTTTCATAGACATGGAATTAAATCATATTTAAAGGCTGATGGAATGGCTACAATTACTACTTCATCTTCTGTTGAATATAACTTTTACGATAGTAGAAGAAAAGATAATAGTAGTTATAAAACTCAGACTAGGTATACATGTAAGTATGTTTACATATATGATCTATCTAAACTTCCTAAGAACTCTGAGAATGAAACATTTATCCTTAATTGTCCTAATTGTGGAGCACCTTTAGTTAATTTAGATAAAAGAGAGTGTGTATACTGTGGTTCACATTTAGAGGAAATAAATTTAAAAACATGGAAAATATCATCATATATAGATGACTTTGCACTGAAAATATAAATATTGTATTTTTCTTAAATGTATTTACACATGTTACAAAAAATGATATAATAAATATATGTATGGGGGCGTTAGGTTTCGACGAACATGCAAGAAGTATAATAAGCGGGTAGTGGACTCCCGTTGGCCACTTTAATCATCGGGAAATAAATTTAAACGCTGATAGAAATGAATTAGCATTAGCTGCCTAAGTTGCGGCTATGTCTTGTACAGCTTTGCTAGAGGGCAGTATAAAGGCATCAAACTATCTAGCTTACAAATCTAATCTTTAGTCTAGGGTTAGAGGGTATTTTAAGACTACACTGCTTATCCTTTTTGTAAATACTTGGGATAGGTAGCAAGATTTAAGTATTTACTACACTCGTAGAAAGTTATATGAAAGGTGCTCGGACATGGGTTCAATTCCCATCGCCTCCACCAATGGTTTATCTGTTTGTTCTAACAGATAATTTTAAAATCAATTAGCAATGGTTGATTTTTTTTTATATAATAGGAAAGTCGTCATATTGAAATTACCATGCCAAAATTTTTATAGCACTTTTTAAAAAAATATATAAAAAAGTAGTCCAAACCAAGAAATTGCGATGGATAGAGGCCTAGAACAACGACCGTTAAAGAAAAGAGTGGCCTAGAGATAGGTGGAAACTTAAATACAACATCTTTAAAAATACCACTAACTACAAAAAGTAGTTAGTGGTGGAGTGACGAAGTCACTTTTGTTCTAATATATAATTAAAGGAACATGAGGTTTTCATATGTGACACATGTTCCTTTTTTATCTATAAAATTTAGTATAAAAATAGATTTAAAGTTATAATAAATTAGCCATATTTATATATTCTAATAATTTTTTACTTGCAAAAGGTAAACTAATTGTTTTGTTTTTAGCTAGGTATACATTTGATGTTGGAATAATTTTATTAATACTTAATTCTTTTAGATTAGGAAAATTTTTATGTGCTAGTTCCAGTATTCCAAAACCAATACCAAATCCTGCATTAGTAAATTCTAAAATTAAATCTTGGCTTACAACTTCTGTTTTAGCAACTAAAGACACATTATTTTTTAATGTAAAAAAGTCTAAAAACTTTCTACTATTTGATTCCTTATTTTGAAGTATTAGAGGATAATTGTTTAGGTCTTCTAGATTTTTAATATTATCTTTAAAATAATTTTCATTATATACAAAGCCATGTCTAAGTCCTTTTATTTTCTCAGTTATAATGTTTTTTTCTTTGACGTCTCCTTCATTATATATAACAAAATCCAATTTTCCTCTTTGTAAATCTATAATAAGGTCATGGGTTAAATTATTTTTAATATTTATTTCTATATTCGGATAATCAATATGAAATTTTTTTATTGCATCCATTATCACAATTTTCGTTAATGTAGTTGATGCACCGATATTTATTTTTCCCTTTGAAAGATCTTTAAATGATGTAAACTCATTTTCTGCATTATTTATTAATTCAAGTGCAGATTTTATGTAGTTATAGAACATTTTTCCTTCACTTGTTAATTCCATTCCTTTATTACTTCTAATAAATAAAGTTCCACCAAGTTGTACCTCTAATTTCTTTATTGATTGACTAATTGCTGGTTGTGATATATGCAATTCCTCACTAGCTTTAGTCATATGTTTATTTTTAGCAACTGTATAAAAAACTCTATATAATTCTAAATCTATATTCATTATAACTCCTCCTTATATACATTATAACATAAATATATTTTACTTATCAATAGAAATGGTGTAAAATAACGTTGAAAGGGATGAATAATATGTTTAATAATTTAAATGTTGTTGTAGGAATAGCTGGGGGAATTGCTGCATATAAATCATGTGGCATAGTTAGTTTCTTAAAAAGTCAAGGAGCAAATGTAGACGTAATTATGACAAAAAACGCTTGCGAATTTATTACTCCTTTAACATTGGAAACTTTGTCGGGAAATAAAGTAATAGTTGATATGTTTGATAGACCAGATCATATGGATGTAAAACATATTAGCTTAGCTAAAAAAGCTGATTTATTTTTGGTAGTCCCCGCTACAGCTAATATAATAGGAAAAGTCGCAAATGGCATAGCTGATGATATGCTTTCAACGACCATTATGGCTACTAAGGCACCAGTAGTTTTTGCACCCGCTATGAACAATGGAATGTATGAAAATCCAATTGTACAAAATAACTTGAAAAAATTAAAATCATACGGGTATGAAATTATTGAACCAGCTGTTGGCCATCTAGCTTGTGGATATGAGGCAAAGGGAAAACTTCCAAAAAATGAGGTAATAATAGAATTTGTAAAAAATTTATTAAAGGAGAAAGACTGAGATGAAAAAATTCATTATAACTGCTGGAGGAACTAGTGAAAGAATAGATAATGTAAGAAAAATAACTAATTCATCCAGCGGAAAATTAGGAATGTTAATTGCTGATTGTTTGTTAAAAGAGCGGAATGATATACTAATATATTACGTATGCTCAAAAAATTCATTAAGGCCATCTGATGATAGAGTTCATGTACTTGAAGTAGAGGGAACTCTTGATTTAAAAAATACTTTGGAAGATTTGTTACTTAGTAATGAAATTAATTATTTTATACATTCTATGGCTGTTTCTGATTATATGACTGATTTTGTTACAAATTTAAGTAATATAAAGGAAAGTATTACAAAATCAAGTAATATAGATGAAGCTTTTGAAAACATTGAGGCAATCAAAGGAAACAAGATTTCCTCGTATGAGGATAATTTAGTTGTTGTTCTTAAACCTACTCCTAAAATAATATCCATAATAAAAAATTTAAGTCCATCTACTTATTTAGTTGGATTTAAGTTGTTAGATGGAGTATCAAAGTTAGAACTAATTAACACGGCAAAAAAATTAAGAGATAAAAATAGATGTGATCTAGTTGTTGCTAATGATTTATCATCTATAAGAAATGGAGAGCACATTGCATATATTATCGATAATGATAATAATGTTGAAGAGGTCCATGGAAAAATAAAAATAGCAGAATATATAGTTAGGAGACTCAGTTATGGAAAATAAGATTTTATTTGTAGGTGGAAATTGGGATTTAACAGGTGGAAGACGTTCTAAAATCGTTGAAAGTTTTGCAAATTATTTACCAAATGCCGATGTATATAATGGCGGAAATTATAATAATTTAAGCAAAATATTGGAATCTTGTATCAATTACGATATTGTAATTTGGTGGGCCAATGTTTCTAATGATTTACCTAAAATTAGAAATGTTAAAGAAATAAATTACAAGACAATGCTTGTTTCTTCAAAAAGGAATATTGATAATAAATATTCTTTTGAAGATTTACTACAAAGATCGCTTGCTTTAAAGTCAAACCTTGCTATAGAGTTTACTAAAGCTGGCCAATTGTATAATATGAGATTGTTTGATCCACTTGGTAATGTATGGTATGAGGGAACAAATATTAAGGAATGTTCGAAAAAAATGTTAAGTAGGTTACATTTTATAAAAAGTATTACAAGGCAATCTACCATTTCAACTGAAGAAAATGCTGGAACTTTGACACATTTTTTTAATATGTTTAAAGAAGAAATGTATTGCTCATCAAATAATCCTGTTGTTCCAATTAAAAAAGAATTCTTTAATATTGTAAGAGAATATGCATCAAAATTTGCTAAATCTATGTTTGGAACGAAAGATGTTAAAAGATTTTTAGGAAATGCATCATTTAGATGTCCTAAAGGTTTTCCATCTTTCAGACAAGGAAAGTACATCTTTGTAAGTAAAAGGAATGTTAATAAGGAATATATTGGAATTGATGAGTTTGTTCCAGTATATTTAGAAAATGATAAGTTATATTATTGTGGAAACAATAAACCATCTGTTGACACTCCAATTCAAGTAAGACTGTATCAAAAGCTTCCAAATATAAATTATATGATACATTCTCATTGCTATATAGATGGCGCGCCATTTACCAAGATTTCTGTGCCTTGTGGAGCAATAGAAGAAATTGGTGAAGTTGTTGAAATAATACATGAGTATTATGGTAATGACTTCAATAAGGATTTTTATTTAATTAATTTAATTGGTCATGGAAGTATTATGATGAGTAAACATCCAAATCAGTTAAAAAATATTAATATTATTGGAAGAAAATTACCAGAAAATATGTATGTAAAGAAATTTATATAAAATAAATAGTGAGTTAGAAAATATTTTTTCTAATTCACTATTTTTTCTATATTTTCGTAAATTAATATGGTATAATAAAAGAGTGTGAAAAAATACATTTTAAGAAATGATTAAATAATATAATATTAATTATATTTGGGAGGATTAAATGTTAAAAAATGTAAAAGTCTTATATCATGCATCAATTGTGTTGTATGATAATATATATATTGATCCATATAAAATTGAAAATGAGACGCATAATGCAAAGTATTTGTTTATAACACACTCACATTATGACCACTTTTCAATAGAGGATATCGAGAAAGTAAGAAATGAAGATACAATATTTTTTGTTACACCAGATTGTAAGGAAAAATTACTTGAAATTGGTGTAGATGAAAAAAGAATAGTTACTGTTGCACCAGATGAAATGTATAGATTTAATAAGATAGAGGTACAAGTTATACCTGCGTATAATGTTAATAAGGAGTACCATAAAAAAGAATACGGATGGGTTGGATATTTAATAAAAATAAATGGTGTTAAGTATTATATAACAGGAGATACTGATGTAAATGAGGATATACAAAATATAAAATGTGATGTGCTATTTGTTCCAATTGGTGGAACTTATACTATGGATTATAAAGAGGCGGCAGACTATACTAATAGTATTAAACCTAAGTATGTAATACCTATTCATTATGGAACAATTGTTGGTAAAAAAGAAGATGGTATTGAATTTGCCAAATTACTTGATACAAAAATTGAATGTTTAATATTTAATGAATAAGAAGGAGAAAAAATGGCTACAAATACAGTATTTTTTTGTAAAGAATGTGGGTATGAATCTGCAAAGTGGCTTGGAAAATGTCCAGGATGTAATAGTTGGAATAGTTTTGTAGAAGAGAAAATTAATAAACAAAGTAAATCAAAGTCATCTTCTAAAGGATTTTCAAACACTTTTAATAATAAATCAGAAGTTAAAAAATTAAATGATATTGTAATAAATAAAAGTATAAGACTAGATACTGGTTATGCAGAACTAAACCGTGTTTTTGGTGGAGGAATAGTAGAAGGCTCACTTACATTGATTGGAGGAGAACCTGGAATTGGTAAATCTACTTTAATCATGCAGGTATGTAATAAATTAAGTAATCATGGAAAAGTACTTTATGTTTCAGGAGAAGAGTCAGAAACACAAGTTAAACTAAGAGCAGATAGGCTTAAGGTATCATCTGATAATATATTATTTTTAAGTGAAACAGACATATCACAAATAGAAAATAAAATAGAAGAAACAGAACCGAAATTTTGTATTATAGATTCTATACAGACTATGTATGATGAAGATATTTCGTCAGTACCTGGAAGTATTTCTCAGGTAAAAGAGGTAACAGCAAGAATGATGTATCTTGCAAAAAGAAAAAATATTACAGTTATTGTTATAGGTCATGTAACCAAAGATGGTGTTATAGCAGGGCCTAGAATACTTGAACATATGGTGGATACAGTGCTATATATTGAAGGTGAAAGATTTTTTACACATAGAATAATTAGAAGTGTAAAAAATAGATTTGGTTCAACTAATGAAATTGGAATATTTGATATGCAAGATGTTGGAATGGTTGAAGTTACAAACATTTCAGAATTATTTTTATCTGATGAAAAAAATAATTTACCAGGAACGGCTATAGTTGCAACAGTTGAGGGAACATCTACTATACTTTTAGAAATACAGGCCTTAACTTCACATTCTTATTATAACAATCCAAGAAGAGTTGCAAATGGAATAGACTTAAATAGGCTAAACATGATTCTTGCTGTACTTGAAAAAAGATGTAATATTGGTCTTGGAACACAAGATATATATGTAAATGTAATTGGTGGTATTAGAGTTGATGAACCTGCGGTAGATTTAGCTGTGGCTATGGCAATTGTTTCTAATTACAAAAATAAAGTTATTAATCCTAAGACTGTATTTATAGGTGAACTTGGACTTACAGGAGAAATAAGAAGTATAAATAACTTTGAAAAAAGAGTAAAAGAAATAGAAAAAATGGGATATGAGAAAATATATGCAAGCAAAAGACAAGTTGAAAGACTTAAGGAAAGTATAAAAGATATAAATATAAAACTTATTGGAATAAATACAATTGATGAAGCAATAAGTTATGTAGTAAATGGGTGATGTTTATGAATGATAAAATATTAGAAATACTGAAATTAGTTGCACCAGGAACTGAATTAAGGGAAGGATTAGAAAATATATTAAAAGCCAAAACAGGTGCTTTAATTGTAGTATCTGATAGTGAGGATATATTAAAAATAGCTGATGGTGGATTTAAAATAGATGAAGAATTTACATCAACTAATATTTATGAGCTTGCCAAAATGGATGGCGCAATAATATTAAGTAGTGATTTAAAAAGAATAATAAGGGCTAATGTTCAGTTAAATCCGGATTTTAGTATATCAACTCGAGAAACTGGTACAAGGCATAAAACAGCAGAACGTGTTGCAAAACAATCTGGAGAACTTGTTATTAGTATTTCTGAGAGAAGGGGGATAATTACTCTTTTTAAAGGAAATTTTAGATATGTAATAAATGATACACAATCAGTACTTATGCGTGCAAATCAAACTCTACAAGCTCTTGAAAAATATAAAACTGTTTTTGACAATATGCTTAGTATTTTAAGTGAACATGAATTTGACGATATAGTAACACTAGATACTGTAATAAATTGTATTTATAGAAGCGAAACTATCATGAGAATGGAGACAGATGTAAAAAGAAGTATAATTGAACTTGGTGATGAGGGAAGAATTGTTAATATGCAACTTGAGGAACTTATGGCTAATGTTGAGGATGAAGAAAAATTGATTATACAAGATTATAACATAAACAAAGAAATATCAACTCAAAGTATTTTAGAGGAAATAAGGAAGATAGATAAGAAAAATTTGATAGTTTCAGAAAAAATAGTTAAATTACTTGGATATGAAGTTTCATCTGATATATTAGATACTAATGTTTCTCCAAAAGGATATAGAATACTTTCTAAAGTTCCTAAAATGCCTTCATCTATAATTGAGAAAACTGTTGAAGCATTTGGATCATTACAACATATTTGTTCTGCTTCTATTGATGAATTAGACGACGTAGAGGGTATAGGTGAGATAAGAGCAAGAATAATTAATCAGTCTTTAAAGAGGTTACAAGAACAGTATATATTAAAATCTTACAATATATAGTTTTAAAGTATATCAAATAGTAATGTTTACATAATTTAGTACAAATTTAAATTTATTTTACCTAAATTTTCTTTACTTTTTGCTTAAATTATGGTATAATATAGATGTACTTAAAGTTATATCTTGCAAGGAGGGATGTATTGTGTTTAAAGTAGGAGACAAAATAGTATATCCAATGCATGGTGCTGGAACTATTGAGGCTATTGAGCAAAAAGAAATGCTAGGAGACGAGAAAGATTATTATATTATTCGTATGCCAATCGGTGGTATGAAACTTATGGTTCCAACAGATAAAGCTGATGATATTGGAGTAAGAGAAGTATCAAGCAAAAGTATCTCAGATGAAGTATTCGATGTACTTGAAAAACCACAAGATAACTATGTTCATGATGTAAACTGGAGTAAAAGATACAACATGAATGTTGAAAAGATAAAATCTGGAGATATTTTAGAAGTCGCTGAAGTTGTAAGAGATCTTTCACATAGACATATGGAAAGAGGTCTTTCAATTGGTGAGAAAAAAATGTTATCTACAGCAAAAGACATTCTTATAAGTGAAATGGTATTATCAGAAGGAATGTCACATGATGTACTTGACGAAAAGATTGAGGATGCTATAAAGGATTCGTATAAATTAAGTGAAAGTCAAAATAATGATGGTAATGGTACAGTTAGTTTATAATAAAAAGAATAAGAGATGTAAAAATTTCTTATTCTTTTTTCTTTTAATTTCTATTGTATTTCATAACGCATAATGGTAAAATATATAAGTAATATAGAAGCATAAATATTAAGGTTTGGTGAAAAATATGCTTAAGGTATATAATATAAAAGATAAAATAGAATATTTAAGGGAAGTTGCTATTTTAGAGCATAATGAATGGGCAAAGGATCCTCAAGAGTCTTTTGAAGATAGGATAAATAAAAAAATAGAAAAGGTAAAAAATAATTTAAATAAGAATGATTTTTGCAAATTAATATTACTAAATGATGATGAACTAATTGGATTTATATCATTATTTCCAAATGATAGCGATGAAAGACGTGATTTAGGTCCATGGTATGCTACAATGTATGTAAAAAAAGAATATAGAAATAAAGGTTATTCAAAAATCTTAAATAGAGAAATACTAAGTGAAGCACAAAAAAGAGGATATAAGAGAATATATTTAAAAACTGATTTAAATAATTATTATGAAAAATTTGGCGCAAAGTATATGGGAAAATTAAGTAATGGTGAAAAACTATATTATATAGATTTAAAGGAGAATTCATGAAAAAATATAAAGTTAGAGAATATATAAATAAATTAAAAGAAGATAATGAAATAGAAAGCTTAAATATGTGTGATGACATTCTTGACATAGAAATAAATTATATGACATATAATTCAAATAATGTAGATTTTGATACTATGTTTATATGTAAAGGTGATAATTTTAAGGAAGAATACTTAAATTCTGCAATAAAAAATGGAGCAATTGTATATGTAAGTGAAAAGAAATATAACGTGAATATTCCTGGGATTATTGTAAAAAATATTAGAAACTCTTTATCACTTTTATCAGATATGTATTTTGATTTTCCAGAAAAATATTTAACTAAAATTGGTATAACAGGTACAAAAGGAAAAACTACCACTTCTTTTTATACTAAATATATTTTAGATGAATATGCAAAAGAAAATTTGAAAAAGGATACCGCAATAATTTCTTCTCTTACAACATATGACGGTATTGAGAATTTTGAGTCACATATAACAACACCAGAATCTTATGAAATACATAAACATTTCAGAAATGCTGTAGATTCAGAAATTAAAAATGTTGTAATGGAGGTTTCATCACAAGCTTATACTAAAAAATATGGAAGACTTTATGGATTAAATTTTGATATAGGAGTATTTTTAAATATTTCAGAAGATCATGTAAGTCCAATAGAACATCCAACTTTTGAAGATTATTTTAGTTGCAAATTAAAATTATTTGAGAATACAAAAAGAGCTTGTGTAAATCTTGATTCTGATTATAGCGATAGAATATTAAAATGTGCAAAGAAATATACAAATGACATCATTACTTTTTCTACTAAAGATAGTAATGCAGATGTTTATGCATATGATATAATGGTAGAAAATGATGGAACACATTTTAAGGTAAAAACTGATAAGTTTGATAGAGAATTTGTCATTCATATGCCTGGTAAATTTAATGTAGAAAATGCACTTGCAGCTATTGCAATAACATATACATTAGGAATTGATAGTAAATATATGTATTTAGGTCTTAAAAGTGCTAAAACTGCGGGTAGGATGGAGTTATTTAAAACTAAAGATAATAAAATAGTATCTATTGTTGATTTTGCACATAATAAATTAAGTTTTGAAAAAATATATGAAACAGTACAAAATGAGTATAAAGATAGATATGTAATAACAGTGTTTGGATGTCCTGGTGGCAAAGCTCAAATAAGGAGAAAAAATTTGGGAGAGGTTGCAGGAAAAAACTCAGATATGGTATATATTACTGCTGATGATCCAGGTGTTGAAGAAGTATCTAAAATTTCTAGCGAAATTGAAAAATATTTAAAAGAATACACTAATAATTATGAAAAAATAGATGATAGAGAAGACGCAATAAAAAAAGCTGTAAATTATGCTATATCATTAGATAGAAATTCAATTTTATTAATTCTTGGAAAAGGAAATGATAATACCCAAAAAGTAATGAATGGATATGCTAAGTATAAGTCTGATATAGAACAAGTAAAAGATTATTTTGATGAATATGATAAGAGTATATCAAATATATAAAAAGGTGAGCCATTGACTCACCTTTTGTTAATTATTGTTGGAACATTGTGCATATTTTCTAAGTTTTTTCTGAACAAGATAGTTTATTGAATTTTTTTCATATTCGCCTGTTTCAAGTAATTTACCAGATTTCATACCAGTTAATACTTCGATGCCTTCATCAATTGAAGAAATAGGGTATATATGAAATTTTCCATCTTCTACAGCTTTTATAATCTCATCACTAAGATTTAAATTTTTAACATTTTGTATAGGAATTATTACTCCATTCTCACCATTTAATCCTTTAGATTTACATACTCTAAAGAAACCTTCTATTTTATCAGTAACACCACCAACTGGTTGAATTTCACCTTTTTGATTTACAGAACCTGTAACAGCAAGACTTTGTTTTATAGGTATACCTGAAAGACTTGATAATATTGCATAAAGTTCAGTAGAAGAGGCACTATCGCCATCAACACCATTATATAGTTGTTCAAAACAAATACTTGCAGTAAGTGATAATGGATTATCTTGAGCATATTTTTCACCAATATATGCAGATAAAATATATACACCTTTTGAATGAGTATTTCCACTCATAGAAACTTCACGTTCGATATTAATAACTCCAGATTTTCCAATAAACGTATTTGCAGTAACTCTAACAGCGTGACCAAATGATAGATCTCCATTCATCATTATTGTAAGTCCATTTATTTGGCCTACTTTCTCTCCACTTGTTGATATCATTATATCTCCATCAGTAATCATTTGATTTAAATTATCGTTATATTTTCCAAAACGTTCAGCTCTTGTAACACATGCTTGTTTTACTTCTTTATCAGATACGGATTTCTTTTTACTTTGTTTAGCAATAAAGTTTGACTCAATTGCAATATCTGAAATATCTTGTAGTACAGCAGTTAATTTATTTTTATCATTTGCACATCTTGAACTATATTCAACTATTTCTTTAACAGCACTTGCTAAGAATGGAAGTAACTTATGTTTCTTTTCAACAAAGGCAATATATCTAGCTAATTTTTCTATATTTTCATTATTTCTAGGATAAGTATCTTCAAAATCAGCCTTTACTTTAAATAATTTTTTAAAATCAGCATCCATAGCAGCAAGTTGTTGATAATGCATTTCAGAACCAATTAAAATTACTTGCATATTAATAGCTATAGGTTCTGGTTTTAGACTTGCAATAGTTATTGGTTGGGCAATATCACGTGAACTATCTATTGATAATTCTTGATTTCTAATTACTCTTTTAAAAGCTTCCCAAGTTGGTTGATTTGAAAGTACATCTCTTACATTTACAATTAAATATCCACCATTTGCTTTATGGACAAGACCTGGTTTTAATAACATATAATTAGTTCTTGTTCCAGCAGGAGATGTTTCAAATTCAAGTTTACCAAATAAATCATAATAATTTGGATTTTTACATTGAATAACAGGAGCATGCATTAACTTGTCATTATCAACAAGTAAGTTTACTCTGTAATTATCCCATGGCTTGTTTATAGTCATTCTTGACATTTGCATCATCATTTGTTGTGGAACCTGTTGATTATTTTTGCTTTGAGACTCCTCATATTGTTTTATATAATCAATATTTTTAATAACATCACTTTGAATAGAGTATAGGAAATTTTGAATTTTTAAATTATTTTTGTATTTTATTTTTAAATCACTCATACACTGAGTAACAGCAAAAGTAGTTAAATTTGATTCCCATTCTTCAATAACTGATTTAGCTTCTTTATCTAAATTATCAAGTTTTTTTAATACTTGTAATGTTTGTTCTTGAATTTTAGGACCTTTTTCTTCAAAATATTTTTTTGATTTTTCATCTAGAACTTTGTATGCATCTTCATTTAAAACTACTCCGTTATGAACAGGAGAGAAGTATATTCCATCTTTGGTATTTCTTACTTTAAAGCCTTGTTCAAAAGTAGATTTATCAAATTCTTTCATTATTTTTTCTTTTGCATGTTCATATCTATCCAGAATATTTTTCTTTTCCTTTTCATACATATCACCAGTTAAATCCTTAGAAAGTCTATTTAGAAGGGAAGAGATAAATCTATTCATATCTCTCTTAAATTCAAGTCCCATTCCAGGTTCCAAAACTATTGAAATAGGTTCATTTGGATTTTCAAAATTATATACGTAGCAAATATCATTTGGAACAGGTTGATCTTTTGCAAGATTATTTACAACAGATAAGGCATATGCTGTTTTACCTATTCCAATACTTCCACAAAGATATAAATTAAATCCTTTTTGTGGTATTTGCATTGCAGTTTTTATAGCATTCATAGCTCTTTCTTGACCAATTATTCCATTAAATGGCTCAAGTTCAGTAGTTTTTTTAAATTTAAAATCTTCAATTTCACATTCGTTTTTTAAATCTTTAACATTTAATTCTTTAATTTTTTTCATATGTCCCCCTCAGATCTTTTGTAATCATATATCATATATATTGTATTATAAAGGAAAAAAATATTCAAGAGAATTTCGAAAATATTCGTAATAAAAAATTAAGTTGAAAATAACGTTAAAAATGAATTATATGATAAAGAATATTTTAAAAAATGATATATATTGTGGTAATCTTAAAATTCATAAAAAAAGATAAGTACTAAAAATATAACGAGAACATGAAAAAGAAATTATTATTTTTCTGGACGATGGAGATGTGGTGATTGTGGCTTAGGAGTGAGACAATTGCCAAACAAAAATAATGTAAAAATTTCAATTACTGTTGATAAAATTATGTAAATGTGGTAAAATGTTTTTGTAAATTTTTTCAATCCTGTTTTTTAGGTTTAATATATATTAAATCTCAAATAAAATAATTATTTTAAGGAGGAAACAAATGAAAGTTTTAATTTTAGCCCAGAATTTGATTGACGTCTGGCTTGATGGTTTTGATGCTCTTACTAGTGATCGCATTTCATTTTACACATTTTTTACAGTAATTTTGGCTGAATGTGCTTATCTTTGGGGATTTCATGAAGCTTCAGTTGCTATTCCAATAACAGTTATTCTTTTTGGATACATGTTAAATGTTATAGTATTTTCTCAGCTTAAGTGGAAATTACGAGGTCCAAAGTCCGAAAAAGTAGTTTCAATTCTTTATGTAAGTTTTTTTGTTACACTTTTTGTAATTGGGTGCTTCTTTAATTTGGCTATAAGCGTTATAACTACTGCAATTCTTTTTGGAATTACAGCACTTTGGATAGTATTAAAATATTACCAATATTATCTTTTTAATCCGCCAAAGTCACTTTATAATTTTTTTTATTATTTTAGGATATTAGAACAAATTATAATAATTGGAAGTTCTTTTGTTGTATTTGTGATTTTCTTTGCTAAAATTCCTTTCATACCAACAGAACTAAAGGTTATTATTCCGTTGGTGTACTTAATTTTTTCTCCACTTATTGCATTTTTTGAAGATGAGGTAGCATCATATAATATATTTGGATTAGCTTATAGTATTACTTTGAGTAGAGAATTTGAAGAATATCGTAAGAAAATTAAAAAGAAAAAAGAAAAGATAAACAGCAAAAAAAGTGACATAATACTTTCAATAATAAAAATGGGGGGCTGTAAAAAAGTCCAAACGAAAAATGAGTGAAATTTTTCACTCATTTTTTGTTATAATTGTATTAGATTTTGTATATTCTAATGGTAAGTGTACCTCCATCATGAGAAGTAGAAATTCCAATAGAATAAGGATTATTATTTCTAAATACAAAATTACAACTTGGATATGAGACTGTTGCGTCCATATCTCTAGGAATATAATCTTGGGGTATTGCATGGCTACTGCGATCTAAAAACTCTATATCAGAGTCAGTCGAAATAACTGCGGCACATAATGTAGAACTTACTTGACAAATACCACCTCCATATCCGGTTACATATTCGTTATTTACTATTTCTATTGACTCTCTATATCCTTCATCCTTACCACATGGCCCCATATCTCGACACCAGTTAAATGTTGCTTTAGGAGAAATTATCATGTTATTTAGAGAGTCTGTTGCTTTTTCCAAATTATATGTTCTATTTTCCTCATAAGGTGAATAATAAGTTGAATATTCACCTAATAGATTTTCTTTTTTAAATTCCTTTTTTTCCGGACTTTTGTTATATCCATCATAGTCTTCTTTAGAAATAATAGTTACAATTTCTGATGAAACATAAACGATATTATCGTTTTCATTAAGTAAATACCAATCATTTTGGGTTGTACCAAAAATTTCTAATGTATCATTTTTTTGATAGATAGCCCAAATATCACTTTCTGTAGAAGGTAAAGTCCTGATATTGCCATATTCAACATTTAATACAGCATAAAGCTTTTCTGTATTTTTCAGCTGATAATCTTCATATTCTTTTGAAGTTTCGTTATCAACTGCTGTTATATATTCAGAATATATGTATCCGTAATCATCATCAAGCTTCACTTTATAAAATTCATCATTAGTGTTATCAGTTTTAATAACTGGAACAATAGTGTTTTTATAATATGAAGTAAGGACTTTAGAATCTGTGTTGGGGGCTTCTCTAACATTTACCTCCTCTGCTGTAACTAAAAAATTAGATGTATTTTCATTTTCTACCCGATTTTTTGTTGTTACTTGCTGGGAAGTTTCAGAAGACGCCGAAGAAGTATCAGAACATGCACATAGAATATTGGAGCATATCAGTAAAGACATAATTACTAAAAAAATTTTTTTCATAAAATTTCCTCCTAAATTTTTATAAGAATTTTTAATGTATTATGTAACGCACATTATACACCTGATTAATAATAAAGTCAATACGTTTGACAAAATAAGAGGAAAATTAACAAATTATAAAAAAATCCTTATAATAATAAACAAATTAAATTATGTTTATTTCTAAGGAAATTTATAATTACTTAATTTCTTTTTTTAAAATCAAAGCATCTTCTGCATTTTCATAATATTTTTTTCTAATAGATATATTAGAAAAGCCTAATTTTCTATATAAAGATATAGCGCCAATATTTGATTTTCTTACTTCTAGGAAAACGTTATTAATTTTATTTTCTTTTGCAAATTTAAATATATAGTTTAGAAGTAAAGTTCCAATGCCTTGTCTTTGATATGATGATTTTACAAGTACAGATTCTATTTCTATATCAAAAATATAACTAAATGATATATATCCAATAATTTCTTTTTCATATACTGCCACAATACATTTAAAATTACTATTATTTATATCATTTAAAATATTTTCTTTTGATAGAATGTGAATGTTTAAATTATTTTGAATACTAATAACATTGTCTACATTTTTAACATCAAGTGGTAAAATTTTAACTTGATTTAAATTAATTCCTTGCATTTTTCATCCTTTCAGCTTGTGATGGCCTAGCATAGGTAGCTTTTAATGTGTATGCATTAAATATATAATCATCTAAATTTGAGATTTTATTCATTATATCTATGCAATCATTTGTTGAAGGATAGAAATTATATTTATCACATGTTAATTTTGTAAATTCACTTTCAAATTCATCTATACAATTACCTGAAATAATATATGTATTTTTGTTAATGTTTATAAAATCATTAATTTTTTGAGTGGCATCATCTATATATTCATTTTGAATTTCACATAGATTTTTCATTACTAATTTTTCATTTTTTATTGATATATTATATATACAATAAAAAACTCTATCATTATTAGTTGATATTATAGATATAATATTTGTATTATTTTGAAGTCCTTTTTTTACAAATGTAGTATATGCAATAAGTTCTAATGAATTTATTGAGAATATCTCTAAGTTTTTGACTTGAGCTATTGCTTTTATAGTAGAAAGTCCAATACGTATGCCTGTAAAAGAACCTGGACCATTTATGCATGCAAGTTTATTTACTTCAGATATTTTTAAATTTGCATTTTGTAGTACCTTATCAATAAGGGGAAGTAGCTTTTCAGAATGTGTTACTTCATTTTCAATTTTATCTGTATATAATTCTTTTTCTTTTTTTAGTGATACACAAGCAGTTTTAGTTGTAGTATCAATTGCAAGAATATTCATTTTATTACCTCCAAATTATTATTTTCCTTACATCTTTATCTTCTTTTTTAAATTCAATATGTATAGTATTTCTAGGAAGTATTTCTTCTATTATTTCTCCCCATTCAATAATACAAGGCCCCTTTGAAAAGTAATCAGTTCCAATTGTATCTAAAAAGTTATACATATCGTTTAACCTATATACATCAAAGTGGTAAATAGGAAAGTTTGGCGTATCATATTCATTAACTATTGTAAATGTTGGACTTGATATATCATTTAAAATATTAAAATACTTTCCAATTCCTTTTACTAAAACTGTTTTACCAGAACCAAGTTCACCACTTAGTGTAATAATTGTTGAAGAATTCATATATTTAGCTAGTATATAGCCTAGCATTAGAGTATCATTTTCAGAATTAGAGTTAAATGTATACATAAACTTAGATTTTCTATCTCCTAATATTTTTTGTATAACACTTTCAATATTTTCTTGTGTTAAGTTTTCCAATTTAATCACCATATAAATTATACCAAAATATATGTAAAATAGCAATGTTATAAAAAAGAATATAACTTAAAAATATTAATTTCCTGTTACTATTCAGACTAGTAGGTAGAATTCCGAAATTACAAAAAGTGCGTCAATGTGGCGTTACAAGCCTTTTTGAAATAATTAGTATAAGTTAAAAAAACTACGAAATTAAATTTATTATGTATATTATAATATAAACAAAAATTAATTTTGTGCTTTTAACTAGTCATAGTCTGAATAGTAACAAATTATTTATAAAAATTAGTTATGTAGTATTGCATTTTTTTCTTTTTGTGTATACTGGGTGTGTTAATAATATATACAAATGTGTTATACAAAAGAAAGAGAGGAAAAAGATATATGAAAAAAGTAGAAAAAGAAAAACAAAAAGATAATTTTACAAAACTAACTCAAAAAAGAGGTATATCACTAATAGTATTAATAGTAACAATAATAGTGATAATAATACTTGCAGCAGCTGTAATACTTACAATAACAAAAAATAATCCAGTATCAAGTGCAAAAGAATCAGCATTTAAGGAAGATGTAAGAACATTTCAAGATGATTTAGCACTTACAGTAGCAAAAGTATATACAGATAAGCAAGGTCAAAGAGACAAGAAAATTTCAACATCAGATTTTAATAAAATAAAAAACTATATACCAAGTTTTACAGAAAAATATAAAGGGAAATTTATAATACAAGATGATCAACTTGTAGGAACAGATAGCTTAAGTGAAAAAGAAAAAACATGGGCAAATGATATAAATATATCAACATCAGGCAAAGCTCCATTTGACAGCGAAAAATGGGATGAAACAGCAACAAATGAAAACTGTTTTTTATGGGCTGAAGATGGAACAACTATAATTGGACTTGATGAAGAAAAATTATCTGGAGTAACAAAAATAAGGATACCATCTAAATGTACAGCTATAAGATCAGATTATGCTTGTGGTGGAACTGAAAGTTATAGAAGTTTTATAGCTGGAATAGAAGAAGTAGAAATTCCAGATACTGTTACAGAAATTGGAAGGTATGCTTTTCATAATTTTATGAAAGTAAAAGAAATAAATTTACCTAATAGTGTAACAAGTATAGGATATTGTTCTTTTTGTTATAATAGCAGTTTAACAAATATAACATATACTGGAACACAATCACAATGGAATAGTATAAGTAAAAGTTCATTTTGGTTTTGGGAAACTTCTTGTGCAATAAAAACAATAACATGTACAGATGGAGTAATACAGATTAATTAGGTTCTGATATATATAAAGATATAATAGATTAAAGTTAAATTTTTGATATTTTTAATATATAAGAAATTAGGTCTACTTAGTAGATTTAGTTTCTTTTTTTGTTTTTTAATGAGCTATAAAAAAGGGGAGTTAAATTAATTTCTGTAATTTAATTATAAAAATGTATTGTAATTTATAAAAAAATAATATAATACACTTAAATATAGGAGAGAAATTTATGAATGAAAAAAATAAATAGTTATGGCTAGAGCTATATAGTATTGTAGATAAAATTTTAAAACTTGAACCTTGATATAAACTTGCTAATAATAATTTGTTGATGTATGCAAGTGAAGAAAATAATGATGTATATTATTTTGTCACAATGGGAGGTTTAGATTTATACAAAGGTATTATGGTATTTGATTCTAAAGAAGTAGGAAGAGATTTGGAGTTTTTTAATAATGATTACCCTTTAAGTACATTAAGAAATTATCAAGAAGGAATTCTATGTAATTTTTGTAGAAGAGATAATATAAGTAATAAAAATAAAAAAATTATAAAGGAATTAGGGCTTAAATTTAGAGGAACGTGGATTGCTTTTGAAAAATTTGAAAAGGGCTATGAAACATATAGTTTAGATATTACTATGAAATGGTAAAAAATATAATAGAAAATGATATTAAAATTGATTTTGAAGCTGGAAAGACGCTTTTAAGAATTTTTGATAAAAAAAATCAATGTTTTATTGATAATGTTACAGATATATTTTTTCCAGATAGTGAATTTAACGTTATACAGATATCTGATCATTTAAAAAATCAATTAAAAGAAATTCCAAAAACTGAACTATCAATTGAATATGAATTTTTAAATTATTTACCTATTAAGCTTAAAGAGCTTAAAGAAAAAGATGGCAAGATAAATTTCTCAAGGATGCGTATTTTAGCAGATAGGAAATCAGGCTATATATTGATGCATGATTTGATAAAAGATAGCGATTACAAAGATGAAGCTGATTATGTTTTTGAGAGTATAGATAAGTTGATTGAATTTATAACAAAATATGGTAGACCTAAGGGAATTTACGTAAGAGATGAGAAAACAAAAGCTTTATTAAGTGACCTAGAAAGTGGAATTGATATAAAAATCAAATTAAGTCCAAGGCTAGACGCTATTGACGGGGCATATGACCTTTTTGATATTGTGTAAAATTTTGGTAAGTATAAAACTTACCAAAATTTTTTCTTTAAATAACTTATAAATATATTGAAAAATGTAATAATAAAATATATAATTGTATGTGTAAAAAGTATATAAATATAATTAAAAGGTGATAAATTATGGGTGATAATATGAAATCAAAACAGGGAATTTCTTTAATAGTTTTAATTGTAACAATAATTGTAATGCTTATTCTTCTTTCAATAATTATAGTTAGTGTAAATAATGTATCTGGAAATTCTAAGCTTGCAGCTTTTGCAACAGATCTTTCTTCTGTTGAAGACTTAACTTCATCATATTACATGAAAAACAACAGCTTCCCTATAAAAGTTGAAGATTCTAAAAAAGAAGAAGATATGGTTATGAATCAAGGAGAATTGCTTTCAAGAGTTGGGGAAGAAAACAAGGATAAATTTATAGCTGAATTAAAATTAAATAATGATTATAATGATAAAAATGATAATTTAGGGGAATATTATCCAATTGATTTAAAGAAGCTAGAAATTGAATCTACAAGTAGAGGTACAGAAGAAAAAGGTAATCTAAAGGATATATATGTTGTATCATATCCATCTATGAATGTATATTATCTTGCTGGAATAAAGGTAAAAAATGAAAAATATTTTTCACTTTCTTCAAAGCTAACAAATAAAGTAAAGTTAAATGATAATATGAGCTATCAAAGTGATAGTAGTACTTCTGTTCAAAGTATTGATGGAATTACTGTAAAAAAAATAACAAAAGGTTGGGCTAATAATATTGGCATTTATGTGCAAGCAAATTTAAAATCAGGTGAAGAGATATATTTAGAAGCAACAAATGTTCCAAAAAAGAAATTAGTTACAAATGAAGGAAACAATGAATTTAGTTTTGACGATTTGAGTCAGTTAAATGGTTTTACACAAGAGGAGAGCAATGCCTTCAAATCTTCTGATCAAAAAAGCAAAAAAATAACATTTATAAAACAAAAGGATGGAAATTTGTTAGGAAAAATAGATGTTGATATGTCAAATTATGAAACTACCTTACCAAGCTATATAATTGATTCATCAAATTTTTTGTATAAAGATGATTATAACATGGTCCCTATAAATGTTTCAGATGCAGATAGTGGTATAAAAGAAGTAAGATACGAATATTTATCAAAATATGATGGAAATGGTAATTTACAAAATTATTATCCAAATATAAACGAATATGATATTGACTATTTAAAGAGTAAGGGAAGAAGAGCTGTTGCTGATAAAAATGGAAATATTACTTTAAAAATAGATAAAGATATTCAAGGAATACAGTTAATTGTTATAGATAAAGCTGGAAATGTGTTATCTAAAAATGAAAATGGTACACTTTTAAAAATTGGTTTGTATAATGAAGATAATAACATGTACATTGGAATGGATGTAAGAGAAAACACAAAAAGTTTACTGTTATATAACTTAGTTTTTGTAAATAAAAATGGAGTATCAACTTTTGAAGTAAGTACAAGTTCTGATGGTATTAACTATTCTAATGCAGCTACAACATCTGTAAATAGTTCTTCTAATGAAAAAATAAAAATAGTAGAGCAAAGACATGAAAATCCTGAAAATATAAAATATGTAAAAGTAACAGCAGTAGATAATTCTATATCTAAAAATAAATTTACTAGAATTTTTAAATTATCAAGTAATAATACTTTAGAAATAGGTAAAATAGCTAATGAAAATAAAACATTTAATCTAAAAAGTAGCGGTACATACTATAACCCTATTGTTCCAAAAGGTTTTGCACCAATTAATGTTGGAAATGCAATATGGGGAAGCGCAGATGGATGGAATAATGGACTTGTTATAAAAGATGATAATGGAAATGAATTTGTTTGGATACCTGTTGAAAGTAGTAATGATACTGAATTTAATTCTAAATTTGTCACATATCCTTGGAATTTGAGTGAAGATGTGTTCTCAAAGTATAAGGAGACACAAGGTGATGAATTAAATTTAATGAAAGAAAGTGTTAGGAAAAATGGAGGCTTCTATATTGCAAGATATGAGGCAGGTCTACCTAGTGGTGCAGATAGAACAAAGGTAGATGGAAGTATTTTACCTGTTTCTAAGGGAAATAATACTGTATGGGATACGCCAAATATAGTTGCAGTAAAAAAACTTTCAAGAGCGATGTATGTAAATACAAGTAAAATATCTGAATATGATTTACCTTCAAGTTTATCGAATAATACAGGAGTAGTTTCTACTTTAATATATGGAACTCAGTGGGATTTGGCAGTTAAATTTATAGAAAAAAATTATCCGGAATATATTCAAAATTCTTATGAATATGGTAACATAGGAACTGGAATTTTAAATAAAACAGGAGTAAACAGTAAGTATTGTCTAAAAAATATTTATGATATGTCAGGAAATTATGAGGAAATTACAATGGAACTCTATACTGATAATGATAAAGTAGTTACAAGAGGAAATTCTGCATTTACATCAAAAAATGGTGCATCGGTTTATTCACGCAGTGGAATTAGCAATAATATTGCTGTAACGTATAGTTTTAGGGTAGCATTATACATTAATAATTAAAATATAATAGGAGAAATTTATGTGGACAGAAAAACAAAAAGAAGCAATTGATAAAAGAAATAGTAATATATTAGTATCAGCATCTGCTGGGAGTGGAAAAACAGCAGTACTAGTTGAAAGAGTTATTAATCGTGTCATAGATGATAATGTGGATATTAATAAACTACTAATTGTAACATTTACGAATGCTTCTGCAAGTGAGTTAAAAGAAAGACTTTTAAAAAGAATATATGAGGCATTAGACAAAGATAAGTCTAATGCCTTTTTAAAAAGACAAATACAAAATATAAATATAGCAAATATAGAAACAATACATTCATTTTGTTTAAAATTAATACGTTCAAATTTTGATGTATTAGAGATTGATCCAAATATAAAAATAGTGGATGAATCATATTCTAATGTCTTAAAAATTAAGGCTATAAATAATGTACTAGAAAAGTTATACATTAAAGCAAATAAAGATGACTTGGAGAAGGAAAAATTATATAAATTTCTTGAATTATTTTCGTCAAAGGATGATAAACTAACAGAATATATTTTAAAAATATATTCATACATTAATAGCTTTTCCTATCCTTTTGATACGTTAAAAAGTAATATTGAAAAATACAATCAAAATTTAGATAATATAGACTTAGTAAAAACTGACTTTGGAAAAGAAATTTATGATGATGTTATCTCATCTTTAAATTTACTCCTTTTAGAAGGAAATAATAAATTAAAATTAATTGAAGCTAAAGAGGATTTTGTAAAGATATATGAAATATTAGATTCAGAAGTTACATATATAAAATCTATATTAGATAATGCAGACTCTTGGGACAAGTTATACACTATGCTTAATAATTTTTCCTTTTCTAGAATGAGTGCGTACAAAGGAGAAGATATTGATTTAAAAGAGGATGTGTTATATTTTAGAAATAAAATATTAAAAAAAGAAATAGAAGATTTGAAAAAGCAAGTATATGAAACTAGTAGTAATATTTTAAATGATAATAAAATAGCTTATGAATATGTTAGTTACATGTATGATATAATATTTGAATTTGATAAAAAATATAGTAAATTAAAACAAGATGCTGCTTTAATAGACTTTAATGACATTGAGCATTTAGCTCTAAAATTACTTGTAAAAAAAGATGAAAATGGTAATTATGAACTTACAGAAATAGCAAAACAAAAAAGAAGTGAATTTGAAGAGATATATACTGACGAATACCAAGACACAAGTATGGTTCAAGAAACTATTTTACAGGCTATTTCAAATAGTAATAATAGATTTATGGTAGGTGATGTAAAACAAAGTATATATAAATTTAGACAAGCAATGCCAGAGATTTTCAATGAAAAATACAAAAATTATGAAGTAAATAATGCTGATAGTAAAGGCAGTGTAAAAATTTTACTAAATAAAAACTTTAGAAGTAGAAAACAAGTAATAGATAGCATAAATAAAATATTTGAAAAGATAATGAGTGATAAGGTAGGAAATTGTAATTATTCTGAAAGTGAAAAATTAGAGTTTGGAGCAACTTTATATGAGGAAGACAAATCTTTAGACTATAGAGCAAAAATTAATGTAATAGATTTAAAAGATGAAGAAGAAAGTAACAAAGAAAGTAACAAAGAAAGTAACAAAGAAAATAATGATGGTGATGCGTATTTATCTGAACTTAAAAATTTTGAAATAGAAGCTAGAATGGTTTTAGAAGAAATAAAAAATATTGTAGGAAAGTTTAATGTTTATGATGTAAAAGAAAAGAAGTTTCATAAAGCAAGATATAAAGATATAGTTATTCTTTTAAGAAGCATAAAAGATAAGGGAATGATACTAGAAAATGTATTAAAAGAAAATGGAATACCTGTATTTTGTGATGTTAGCTCTAGTATATTTGAAAGCGATGAGATAAAACTTGTTTTATCATTACTTAAGGTAATTGATAATCCTATCCAAGATGTGTATATGGTAAGTGTAATGTATAGTATAATTGGTAATTTTACTTTAGATGAAATGCTTGTAATTAAATCACTTGCTAATAATACATGTATGTATAATTCTCTTTATATCTCAAGAGATATATTAAAAGATAAGTTAAAAAATACGAACATAGAAGTTGACAATAAAATACTATTGCAAAAAATTGAATATTTTATAACATTCTTAGAAGAATATATAAATATAAAAAAGATATATTCCGTATCAAAAATCATTTTAAAATTGTATAAAGAAACAAATATATATAATGAATACTTACTTGAAAAAGATACAGCTAAAATGAAAAAAGCCAATCTTAACTATTTAGTAGACATAGCTATAAATTATGAAAATAATTTTGATGGTAGTTTATCTACATATTTAAAATATGTAGAAAGCTTAAAAGATAAAGTAGATAGTGGTAGTGCTACAGCAAAAATAATTTCTGAAAATGAAGATGTAGTAAGAATAATGACAATACACAAATCAAAGGGCCTTGAGTTTCCTGTCGTTATGTTATGTGATACAACAAGAAAATATAATATAAGGGATACATCAGATACTATAGTTATGGAAAGTAGTCTTGGAATAGGTGTAAATGTTGTAAAAGAGGATTTAAATATAACATATCCATCTGTTATAAAACAAGCTATAAAAAATAAAATAGTAAAGGATAGCAAATCTGAAGAATTAAGAATGCTTTACGTTGCACTTACTCGTGCTAAAGAAAAACTTATAATATTTGGTACATTAAATGATTACGAAAAGTTTATTCAAAATCAAAAAATAAGTATAGAAAATGGTAAGGTAAATTACAAAATTGTAGAAAAAAATAGTGATTATTTTTCAAATATTTTACTTGCTATTTCAACCCTTAATGATAGTGAAAAAAATGAGTATTTTGATGTAAATATACTAAATAAAAGCAAAGTAATAGAAAGTATAAAATTAAAAGATAAAAATGAAAGAGATACTAAAAATTTAAGCTTAAAAATGAATATAGAAAACTTTTTAAATGGAAAAGATGTTGATAATGTAAAAATAAAGGAACTATCATCTATTATAGAAAATAATCTTGATTTTAAATATAAATATTTAGATGATGTTAATTTACAATCAAGAGTTAGTGTAAGTGAATTAAAAAGAAAAGAAAATAATATAGATGTTGAGGAATACTCATTTGAAATTCCAGAATGTATAAATGAAAATAAAATACAAAGTGGAGCAAATTATGGTACAACAATGCATAAAATGCTTATGTATATTGATTATAATAAAATTAGTACTAAAGAGGATTTACAAAAATATATTGAAAATTTAATTTCTGATAATGTAGTAAAAAAAGAAAGTATAACTTCTGATATGATTAGAAAAATATATAAATTTTTAAATTCTAAAATTGGTAAAGAATTAAAAGAATGTAAAAAAATAAATAAAGAAAAGGAGTTTATACTTGTAGATAGTAAAATTTCAAATAGTCAAATACAAGGTATTATAGATTTATATTATATAAATCAAAATGGAAATATTACACTTGTTGATTTTAAAACAGACAATTTGGAAGAGGAGGAAATGTTTATACAAAAATATAATATACAACTTGATATATATAAGAGAGCTCTTGAAAAATTAACAGGAATTAGTGTTGAAAAAACATATATATATTCATTTAAATTAGGAAAGGAAATAGAGATAAAATATGAGTGATTATAATAATAAAGATTTGATTCATATAAAAAATGGAGATTTTGAATGCCTAAAATTTAGAATATTAGAAAAATATAGTGATAAAATAACTCATATGATAACATTAAGACATGGTGGAGTAAGTAATGGAGTATATAGTAGTTTAAATATTAGAACTGTTGGTAAAGATAATATAAAAAACGTATATAAAAATTTAGATATAATGTGTAAAAATATGAAAATAAAAAGAGATGATGTGTATAAAGCAAAGCAAAATCACACTGATAATATTTTAATTTTAGATAATGATAATAAAAAAGAGTATAATTTTAATAATTTATCAGAGGAGTGTTATGATGGCTATATAACAAATAAAAGTAATATAAATACTCTAGTAACTACTGCTGACTGTAATCCAATAATTATATATGACCCTGTAAATAATATATTTGCAAATGTTCATAGTGGATGGAAGGGAACATTAAAAAGAATATCCAAAAAGGCTGCAGTGATTATGCATGATAAATTTAATTCTAAATTTGAAGATATGATTGTATGTATTGGACCTTCAATTAGAAAATGTTGCTTTACAAGCTTAGAAGATAAATTCAAAGATAAATTTGTAGAGGTATTTCATAATGAAGATGAATATATAACAAAAGATAAAGATGGAAAATACCATTTTGATCTTATATATGTAATAAAAAATGATTTAGAAAAGCTTGGAATAAAAGAGGAAAATATAAAAGTGGCAAATATATGTACATGTTGCAATGAAGAAGATTTTTATTCCTTTAGGAAAGCTACAATGAGAAATGATGATGATTACGCAACATTTGCTACTATTGTTGGATTAATTTAAAAGTTGCACAGCAAAATAGCTAAAAGTTGCACAATGAAATAGTTAAAATTTGCACAATAAAGTGATAAAAAATTGCACAATGTGTTGAAAAAATCTAAAAAATATGTTAATCTATATATAGAGGTGATAAAATGCCATTAACAAAAGCAGGCTACAAAAAGAGATTAGTTGATAAAGAAATAGAAGAAAATTTGAAAATTTTTGGTGCATTAAGTATTGAAGGACCTAAATGGTGTGGAAAAACGTGGACAGCGCTTAATCATTCAAATAGCGTAGCCTTTTTAAATAATACAGAGGATAATTTTAGAGAAAAACACTTAGCTGAAATGGACGTAAACTTAGTATTAAATAAGGAATTTCCTGAAACAATTGATGAGTGGCAGGAAGTCCCTTCAATTTGGGATGCAGTTAGATTTAAGTGTGATCAAGATAAAAATAAAGGAAAATATATTTTGACAGGTTCAGCTACTCCTGTAACAGATAAAATACACCATTCAGGTGCTGGAAGAATATGCAAAATAAAAATGTATACTATGTCATTATATGAATCTGGGGAATCTAGTGGTGATGTTTCGCTTTCAGAGTTATTTAAGGGGAAATTTACGAATAAATTAGTTGAAAAAACAGAATTTAATAAATTAGCTGATCTGATTGTTAGAGGAGGATGGCCTGAGGTTATCGATCTGGATACAAAATCTGCTATGAAAGTAACAAGAAGTTATATTGATGCAGTATTAGATAAGGATATTATTGAAATTGATAATATAAAAAGAGATAAAAATAAAATGGAAATGTTACTTAGATCTCTTGCAAGAAATGAAAGTTCTATTTCAAGTAACAGTGTTCTTGTTAAAGATATATGTGAGTCTTCGGATGAAAATGAATTAATGATTAGTAGAAACACTGTATCTGATTATTTAAATGTCTTAAATAGATTACACTTGATTGAAAATCAAGACTCATTTATGTATAAAATTCGTTCAAGATCAAATGTTGGAAAAAATCCTAAAAGGCATTTTACTGATCCATCTTTAGGATGTGCAGCACTTAATATAACACCTGAAAAACTAATGAATGATTTAAATACGTTTGGGTTATATTTTGAAGCGTTATGTGAGAGGGATTTGAGGATATATGCTCAAAATATAGGAGCAAAATTATATCATTATAGAGATAATGTTTCTGGATTGGAAGTAGATTCAATAATTGAATTATCTGATGGTGAATACGGTGCTATAGAAATAAAACTAGGCTCAAATATGGAAGAGGAAGCAGCAGATAATTTGAAGAAATTTTATAACTTAGCTGAAGTAAAACCTAAATTTATGTGTATTATTTGTGGGTTATATAATGCTGTTGTAAAAAGAAAAGATGGAATTTACGTTTTACCTATTACAGCATTAAAACCATAAAAAATATAAAATAATCCTATTTACAAAACTAGACAGTAAATTAGACTGTCTAGTTATTTTTTTATTGCTAAAAAAATGATATAATTATATATATGGCAAAGATAATAAAATATATAAAAAATCATAAAATAATAACAGTAATTTTTAGCATATTACTTATTTTATTTAGTGTAATTTTTAAAGTATATAAATTTAATTATAAATACAAAATTACAGAAAATACTAGTAGAATTGAAGTGGTTGTAAAAGAAATAAATAGTGTAAGTGAAGATAAGATATCATATTTAGTAGGATATAATCGGTGATAAATTTTTACTAAATATTTACAAAAATAAATATTCAAAATCAGATATAAATCAAAATTTAAGCAAGTATGCAGGGTATAAATATGGAGATAAATTAAGCTTAAGAGGAAAAATAAGTGTTCCAGAAAAACTAGGAAATCCTTATGAATTTGATTACAAAAAATATTTAAACTCAAAAAACATTATAGGAACAATAACTACCTATGATGTAAAATTGTGCGATGTTAAAACAGCAAATATATTTGTAAAAATAATATTAAATTTTAAAGATAGAATATCAAATAATTTAGCAAGGGTAATGCCTAAAAGAGAATATAACTTATTTAAAAGTATGTTATACTCAGATGATAAATTCTTAGATGAGGATATTAAAGAAAATTTTGAAAAAAGTGGACTTAGTCACCTTTTGGCAGTATCTGGTTCTAATATAGCGATACTCATGTTTGTTGTATCATATATTGTAAAAAAACTAAATAAACAAACTTCAGTGATTTTTTGTATTATTGTAACCTTTGTGTTTTGTGTATTTTGTTCATTTGAACTTTCGATTGTAAGAGCAAGTCTTTTTTTGGTAATAACTAATATTTCAAAAAAACATGAAAAGAACATTAATACATATTTTAAAATTTTTCTTTCTTTTTATTTTATACTAATATATAACCCTTTTTGTATATTTAACATTGGACTTTTAATGTCATACATATCAGTAATTTCAATAGTTATGTTTCAAACTCAAATCTTAAGTTTTATTGATAATAGAGTAAAAAAATTACTAAGAATACAATATACCAAACCACATAAATTAAAAAAATTAGTATATAACATTTTTTGCTTTTTTACATTTCCATTTTCTATTACTTTAGCAGTGCAGTTTTTACTTTTTCCAATTCAAATATATTTTTTCAATTCATTTTATATTTCAAGTTTTATTTCGAATATAATAATTTCATATATAGATAATATATTTGGAATAATGGGCTTTTTAACTATTCTTTTGTCATTTATTCCATACGTATTTGAAATTTTGGCAAATACAACATTCATTATTCTTAGAGTCATTATTTATATTTCTAGTTTCTTTGCTTGCTTTTCAGAATTTAATATAAAACTTGCATCCCCAGATATCATAACCATAATTTTATACTATTTTCTAGTTTTAAGCATTAATTATAGCAAATATTTAAGTCTAGTTTTTAAGATAAAATTTAGAAAAATTATATCTAACATTTTAAGTTTTGGTTATATTTTAGTAATTTTATATATTCAAATATTTTATGTATATACTAATTATTATTCAAATTATGCTATATATTTTAATGTCGAACAGGGAAATATGGCCTTTATTAGGTATAAAGGTACAAATATTGTAGTTGACATGGGATCTACCAAGGAAAATTTAGCTTCAAGTATTCTTTTAAACTATTTAAAAAAGAAAAATATTACAAAAATAGATGCGGTACTTCTTACACATTTTCATACAGATCATATAAATGGTTTAAGTGAAGAGTTATTAAGCAGCATTGATGTTTCAAAGGTAATATATTCGGTTCCAAAGGAAGAACAAAAAGAGTATTATGAATGTATAAAAATATTGAATAAAAATAATGTTGCAAAAGTTGAAGTTACAAGAAATGATGAAATAATTTTAGGAAAAATAAAAATTAAAATATTAAGTCCAGATATAAATATAAAAATTAAAGATGAAGATGTAGCAAATGCAAATAGCATTGTTGCAACTGTTATAGCTGGAAACAAAAATCTAATGTTTATGGGAGATGCTACTAAAAAAACAGAGGAAAACATTTTAAAAGATATTAAATTATTACCAAGTAAAATTGATGTATATCAGGTTGGACATCATGGCTCAAAAACTTCAAGTAGTGATAAATTTATTGAAAATCTAAATATAAAAGTAGGATTAATATCATCTAAGAAAAAAATATACAATCATCCGTCAGAAGATACACTAAAAACATTCAAAAATCATAATATACAAATAAAAATAACTGAAAAAAATGGGGCATATAAAATTAAAATTTAAAATTGGTATAAATTTCTATTTTTTACAGATTATAATAAAAAGGTGATGATATGAAAAAAAATATTTTGTATAGATTTTTAGTGCTTATTGTATTTGTATTTTGTTTAAGTCTTGGAATATATGTAGGTTTTAAGTATACAAAAAATGATGAAAATCTAACTGATTATACAGAAACTACAGCAGAAGAAGAGAAAATAAAAAATGACGATACAACACCAGTAAGCACTAAGACATATGATATTGAAGTTATATATAAAGATGAGTATATAAAGTGTGGTCATGTTATAGAAAATAAAAACATTATATATGGAACAACAATAGAGAAGGTAAAAGATGAAGAAAATAATAAACAAAAGGATAATGGAAATATATATGAAATAGAAGAAGAAAGTGATGAGAAGATTGTATATTCTAGAAAAATAGAACAAAATTGCCCAAATCATTTTTTAGTAAAATTAGAAAATGATGAGATTGTAATATCTAATATAGTAGATGAGAGTGCAACAATGGTATATAAAAAAATAAAAGTTGATTCGGAAATATTAAATCCAGAAATGTTAGAGGAACTAAATCAAGGAATAAAGGCTAATAGTAAAGAAGAACTAAATTTAATTATTGAGGATATTGAAAGTTGATATTGACAGGTGTTCAAAAAAATGGTATAATACGATTGTTAGTTAATAAAAAACCATAATTATAAATTAAGAAGGGGAGATAAAATTATGTTATTTTTTCATTTAGTTAGTCCGTCAGATGATTTTATCATAGTACCAGATGAAATTGTACTTGCTGATACTAGCAAGAAACGGATTGTAAAATCTATTTCTTTTATAGGAGCGGTAATTGAAATTTACTATAAAAAAGTAAAAAGACTTTATCCTTATGGAAATAGTTTTTCTACAGACAGCGCATCGATTATTGAACTTAACGAGCCGATTTATCATTTTGGAAAGAAATTTTATACTTATGAGGGAGATGAGTTCAAAGAAATTGGAAATTTAAAAATTAAAACCAAAAATGAATTTAAAGTTAAGAAAGGCTGTAAGTACAGAATTTTTGAAGTACAAATTGAAAGCGATACAAAGTCAGGTATTGAATATATGGTTGAACCAAAATAATCAAAATGACACCAATTAATTTGGTGTCATTTCTCTTACTAGGATATAACAACTTTATTATCCTTAATATCTATAGTATATTTTTTATTTTCCTTAATTTCACCTTTTATAAGCTTAATTGCAATTTCATCTTCAATGTATTTTTGAATTGCTCTTTTTAAAGGTCTTGCTCCAAATTTATCGTTATATCCTTGTTTAGCAATAAATTTAGTTACATTTTCTGTGTAATCAAATAAAATTTTTCTTTTTTTAGTTTCTTCTTGTAATTCTTTTAGTAGTATATCAGAAATTACTAGTATATTATCAAAAGATAATTTGTTAAATACAATTGTATCATCAATTCTATTTAAAAATTCAGGTGAGAAAAATTCTTTTAATGCAGAATTTGCATTATTTTTTAACATATCATCTGCAATATTTAAATTTGCAAATCCAAATCCTTCATTTTTAAAATTAGTACCAAGATTTGATGTTAAAATAATAATAGTATGTTTAAAGGAAACACTTCTTCCTTGTGAATCTGTAAGTTTTCCGTCATCAAGTATTTGAAGTAGAAGATTATATACACTATGATGAGCTTTTTCAACTTCATCAAATAAAACAATACTATATGGATTTCTTCTTACTTTTTCTGTAAGTCTACCAGCTTCATCATAACCAACATATCCAGGTGGAGAACCAATAAGTTTTGAAACACTGTGTTCTTCCATATATTCAGACATGTCAAGCTTTATAACAGCTTCTTCATTATCAAATAATTCATAAGCTAAAGCTTTAACCAAGGCAGTTTTACCAACACCTGTAGGTCCAACAAATATAAAAGATGGGGGACGTTCAGTTGTACGAATATTTGCCCTTTTTCTTAAAATAGCATTTGATAATGCTTCAATTGCAGCGTCTTGGCCGATTATTTTTTTACTCAAATTTGATTTTAAATTTAAAAGTTTTTCTGTTTCTGCAGTTTTAATTCTTGAAACAGGTATTTTTGTCCAAAGCTCAATTACATCAGCTAGATTATCAAAACTTACAATTCTTGGCTTTAGTTTTTTTTGTAATTTTTCAAGTTCACTTTGAAGTTTGCATTTATTTGCTTTTAATTTAGCTGCTTTTTCAAAAGAGGACATATCACTTTCTTCATTTTTATCATTTTCCTTTGTACTATCTAAAATATCTTCTAGTTCTTGTTCCTCTTCTTCAATATTAGAGATTTCATTTTCAATTTTTTCTATTTTGGCTAAAGTTATATCATCAAGATTTACTCTTGCACAAGCCTCATCAAGTAAGTCAATAGCTTTATCTGGTAGAAATCTATCATGTATGTACTTATCTGATAGTTCAACAACACTCTTTAGTACATCATCTGGAATTACTACTTTATGAAAACTTTCATAATATTCTTTAGTACCTTTTAAAATATTAAAACATTCTTCAGGAGTTGGTTCATCAACAAGTATTGGTTGAAAACGTCTTTCTAGAGCACTATCTTTTTCAATGTATTGTCTATATTCTTTTAAGGTTGTTGCACCGATAAGTTGAACAGTACCATTAGCAAGAGCAGGTTTTAACATATTTGCTGCATTCATTGAGTTGTCATGTTCAAGTCCACCAACAATATTGTGTACCTCATCAATAGCAAGTATGATGTTACCAAGTGATTTACATTCATCAATCATACCCTTAATTCTTGATTCAAATTGTCCTCTAAATTGTGTGCCAGCTACAAGAGAAGTCATATCTACAAGGTATACTTCTTTATTTATTAGTTTACCTGGAACTTCACCTTTTGCAATTGCAATAGCAAGTGCATTTACAATAGCAGTTTTACCAACACCAGGTTCACCTATAAGTGCAGGATTATTTTTACTTCTTCTATTTAGAATTTGAATCATTCTTTGAAGTTCTTTTTCTCTACCAATTACCTTGTCTAATTTACCATTTCTTGCTTTCTCTGTTAAATTTTCACCAAATGTATCTAAATATTTAGTCTTTTTATTTTTCTTTTTTCTCTTTTCTTTCTCTTTATTATTATTTTTTTCACTATTTAAATTATTTGAGTTATCCTCTTTTTTATTACTAAAAGGCGAAATATTAAACATGTTAGAAAGGTTAAAAAAGTTTCCTTTTTTTTCATTATCTCCATCATCATCTTCACTTTGATCATTTAAAGCTTCATCAATTGGTAAACCATCCATTCCACCCATATTATTAAACATGTCACTAAATTGATTTGACATTTCTTCCATTTCTTCTTCTGACATGTTTGAAATTTCTTTTACAATATTAGATAAAGGGTCAATTCCTTGCTTTTTTGCACATTCAAGACATAATCCTTTAACTTTACCTGTAGATTTACCTTCTTTATCTAAACTATTTATAAACACTACTGCCATATTTTTTTTACATACTGAACATAGCATAAAATTAATCTCCTCCTATAATTTATTATATATGCAATACTTTTATTATTAGCATATAACACGTGAAAGTATATCATATTTTATCAGTCATTACAATATTTTTAATTTAAATTTGTTTATATATATTAAAATTGGTGTTACTATTCAGACTAGGTAGAATTTCGAAATTATAACAGTGCGTCAACGTGGTGTTACAAGACGCTTTGAAATAATTATTATAAGTAAAAAAAAACTACAAACTTAAGTTTATTATGTATATTATAATATAAATAAAAAATA
>ENA-OPCO01000045-OPCO01000045.1-human-gut-metagenome-genome-assembly--contig:-NODE-45-length-86866-cov-4.636037_pt1 | contig 86866 bp, 64 predicted proteins | sample MGYA00241562_ERZ501475 | MGnify/ENA primary metagenome ERZ501475 (study PRJEB25962, sample SAMEA2042627) | human gut metagenome | biome: human gut; feature: human-associated habitat; material: faeces... | reverse complement strand
GCTCATGTGAGCGAGGCAAAGATAAATTCTCTTGTCCATGAAATTATATGATTAAAAAAACGGCCTATTGAGAAGCAAAAAGAAAGTTATTTAGCGGATACATATATGGATATTGATACCGCAAAGCAATCTATTCGAATACTAGAAGAACGATTGAACTCTCAAAATAATGAAATAAACCAATTAAGCAGTATAAATAAAAGTGCTAGAAGTACATTATCTTCTCTTATTCCGAGTATTCAGCTATTAGCTGAACAAAAAAACGAATATGAAGATAAAATTAGACAACTTACTAAATATAAAAAGGAGCTTCAAGCCAAAGCTGATGCTATTATTCAACAAAAACAGCAAGAAAGTTTATCTATAATAACAGAACATGCCAGCAAAATAAATCATTCTATACAAAAAGTATCACCCCAGTTACAAAGTATCCATTTCCCTAAACCTAATGGTTTTGGTGCGATAGCAGGCTTTAATACTGTTAAGGCACATATAAACTCTTGCATAGGAGAACCTCTTGTTTTGGAACAAACAGGGAAATTATGTGATGTTCCTTCTGGTATATTATTTTATGGTCCGGATGCTATAAATAACTTAAATATTGCAAAATCGGTTGCAAATCAATATGGTTGTAACTGTGTAATCATACCTTCCGATATTGAAAATCCGAATAAAATGGAATTTTTAGAGAAAGTTGTAGCTAACGCACGAAATAGATTTACTATTGATAATAAACGAACTATGGTAATTATTGATAATTTTGATGATTTTACCCTTCAGACAAAAAGGGACAGAGGTGTTTTTAAAGCTTTTCTTGATAATGTTTCAAGTATGTATAAAGCTACCATTCTAGCTATAAGTCAAAATCCAGAAAAATTAGATCCTATTATATTAAGAGATGGACGTTTTAATAAAATTGCTATAGCAAATGCAAATTTTAAAGACATAATAGAAATAGTTAAGAGGTATGTTCCTTTGGATTTACTTGATCGTCTCAATATTATAGATTTCGCAAAGCAAATTTTTAAATTACAAGGTGAAAATGCTTTTAGTGTTAAACAAATTAAAGAATTAACAATGTTATTTGCAGATAAATTTTCAGAAATCCATAATATAAAACCTGAAATTAGCAAAGAAAAAATTATGCATTTTAAGAAGCAATTAAAATTGTTGAAATCTATTTAACAGAAATAGGTACATAAAAGTAGACTAAAAAAGAACTATTATTTTTAATGTTTCTTCGCATTATTTATTTTATCTGATATTTCTGAATACTTGTCAAACTCGCTTACAGAACTATTTTTATCATTTTTATTTAATCTTGACTTAAGTTGTTCTATTTCCAATTCTTTTTTTTGTAAATCTTCTTTTATTTTACGAGTCTTTTCCTCTAATTCTTTAAGTGTTTTATCTGTTATTTCTTTACCCTTTTGCATAGCTTCACTGGTTGCTTTGTTTTTTTTGTAACTTCTATGCTCCCAAACTCCATCTGCAATAGCAAAAGCTGTTAATGCTAAAATCCAGATCGTATGAATATTTTTATTCTTATTCTTTTTTTCATTCGTTTGTTCTAGTGTAGGCTCGACTTTGACACCTGTATCTTGTTTAAAGGGAGTATAATTTTTTCTATTTAAATACGGTTGATTATTATATTGATTTAACGATGTTGAGGATATATACATAATTTTCCTTTCTAATCTAAAACATAAAGTCCATTAATGCAGTAAACTTATTATAACATAAAATTAATATTTCCCCATAAGATATTAAGAATTGTATCTGTTTTAAGGGTATGGTATTAGATTTTGTATTATTCAATAAAAAACTTTTTAAAAATTAAAATTACAAATTTGTCAGTTGTGATATTCATGAAAACCTTTCTTTGGAAAATAGGATAGTTATATGTAAATAAAAACTGGTCAAAAAAAAAATTGTTAGTCAGCAGGCTAATTTTTACTTTAATTAATATATTTATCAAAAAATATTACAAACAGGAGCAATTTTTCTTGAATAAAATACTTTATATATGTGTGTAGATATATATAAGGTTATGAAAATGGATCAAATTAATCCAATAATGTATCAATACCAAGCAGATAAGCTTCCTCAAATCCAACAAGATTATGAGGGGGGAAAAGGTTGTGTTGATAAAGAAAACAAGCTTCCATCTGTATTTGATGTAATACCTACCTTCAGAAGAATTGAGAAAGTACCGGATAAAATTGAGAACTCAGACTTTGTTCCCGCAAGTGGTCTTTTTGCTCTTGCAGTTCTTAATGCTCCAGAGGATTGGAGAGATATGAAATCGGCATATTCTCAAATAAAAGCCTCTGTACTTGGAGAAAAATTCACGCCTTCCTATGATTACAAAATTGCCCAGCACCCGTTCTCATTTTTTAGAGGAACTTTGTTACACAAGTTTATGAACCCTAAGACAAGTCCTTGTCCTAAGCTTGCTAAATGGCTCTTTAAAAATGATACAACGTTATGGAATACTAAATTAAGAGATTATGTTGCTAAGAAATTTAATATTAAAGAAAGTTGGATTAAAACTAGTATTAAAAATATAACGTATACAGATAAACATCCTTCTTATATAGATGCAAAAAACTTTATCACAAAATCTACTTTTGGAGAATTAACAGCAAGAGCAATGACAAGAACAACAAAAATTGGAACAATAGTACTGGGTGGACTTGAAGCTGCTCATTTAGTAAAAGAAATTTCAGATGGAGAGAATGCCATAAAATCTACTGCAAAATCTGCAATAAACCTTGTTAGTTCAATTGCAGGTATTGGCTATGGCGGTGCTATCGGAGCTAAATACATCGGTCCGGTAGGTTCTCTTGTCGGGATGGGCTTAGGTGCTATTGCCGGAAACCAAGTTTCTAAACTACTAGATTAAGCATTCCTGATATTGTCTAATACATGTTCAAAAAAATCTCTACCTTCGGGAGCCATATATTTTCTAATGGCATTCATCGTATCAACACCATCTTTAGGAGAAATATCTCCAAATAGACAAACGTCATCTCTTAAAGATTCCAATAAATATCCGCTTATATTTTTAACCACTTTATAGTCTTTTTCAGCCCATTTCAAATATTTTTGATTAACAGCTTTAAAATTTGTTTGACTAGGATTAGAATTTACTATTGGATTAATTTTCATTACACACACTCCTTTTATAGGGCTATTATACATCAATATTTAATAGTTGTAAATTTTTAACTAACCCAAAATACTCAAACCATCTGTACAAAATAATCAAACCATGTGTTTCTTTACAGTATGTATTTTATGTGTTTTTGTGCATACATTTCAATCGTGTACGGTTAAAATGATTATTGGCTGAAAAGTGGCGTTGTGTTTAGGTTCTGACCTGCCGGAAGTGTGCCTCCAAGTTTCAAACCAAATTACTTGAAAAGTCCACGAAGTGTCCGTTGAAGTCTACCCCCTCGACTTTTGGTTGTAACCCTTATGTGGCGGAAGTTTAGGACATATTTGAATTTATACGAATGGTTTGATTATTTTCGGAAGGACATTTGGGAGTTTTAGTCGGAAGTTTTTTCAAGGTTGGAAATCTAAATTTAACCACAAACATATATAAATTTTTTGTTTTGTAAATAAAAATTTATATTTTTTTATTTAACTAAAAACATAATGTCTGTAAGTAATTTCCTTGAACACGCTCTTCACTTTTTAGCCATTTTGTGAAGAGTGTTTTTTCACACTTGCTTAAATATATACTATCACAAACATAAATGAAAAGTATATTTATAAAAAAAATGTTATCTTTTCTATTTTTTTAAAATAGCATCTTCTCAAAGCCTTTAAAATAGGGCTTCTTGTCAATCTTAACATTTTGGCTAAAAAGTTAAGAGATTTTCTCAGAAGTGATGTTAATACTGGAAAAATGGCAATAAATTCAGCAATAAAAGATACTAAAACTATAGATAATATCAAGTTGTTGTATAGAAAGCAGAACAACTACCGGGATCTATTGTTGTTTGAAATCGGAATCAATACAGGTTTTGCACTCAACGACATGCTAAAACTGCGTGTGAAAGATGTTAAAAATAAGCAATATCTTGTCTTAGAAAATTCCAAAACTTTTCCCCTGAATAACAATATGAAAGAACTTATATTAACACTTATTAAAGATAAAAATAATAATGATTATATTTTTAGTACAAGACAAGGTAAACCTCTAAACAGAAGTACTGTTTTTAATTCATTCAGGAATATCTGTACGGAATTAGCATTACACAATTATTCAGTCGCTTCCTGGCGTAAAACCTTTGCTTATCATTATTATCAAAAATACAAGGATTTATCGTATCTGCAATGGCTTTTTAATCAGTCAACAGTAGAACAGACTTTACAATTTATTGGCGTAAACGAGAATATGAACTTGAGATTTCGTGAAGTAGTGTGTTTATAAATGGGAACAATTTTACATAGTGCATACGATGAGTTATTATCTAAACCGATAAATGTTGTAATTCCTATGGCCGGAGCCGGAAGCCGATTTGCGGTTGCAGGTTACGAAGTTCCGAAACCGTTTATTGAGTTTAACGGGAAAATGATGATAGAACACGTTCTAGCTTCTTTTAAACGCATTAATGCCATTTTTACCTTGATAATGCAGGAGAAATTTCTTTTCGAACAAAAAAATCAAATAGAAAAACTGCAAGAAAAATATAAACTCGCTATCGTCACAGTTCCAAAGCTTACGATGGGGGCTGCAATTACCGCCCTTGCCGCACATAAGGCAATCAATCCTAAATTTGATATTATCTTTGCTGATTCGGATAATATTTTTAGCGATGTAGATGTTTTGAAGTTTGTATCCGCCTCAAGAAGCAGAGATTTACAAGGTGCATTATTGACCTTTAAATCCGTAAACCCTTGCTATTCTTATGCAAAAGTCGATGATGAAGGGCTTTTAATTAAGACAAAAGAAAAAGAAGTTATCTCAGACCACGCCATTTGCGGCATGTATTATTTTAAAGAATTAGACGATTTTAAAGATGCAGTGATTGATCTGATTGTGGAAAGCGACACTCAAAAAGGAGAGTTTTACATGTCAAATGTCTATAATCATCTGAAAAAATTAACAGAAAAAATCGGAATTTATGATATAGCTCATTTTGACTGTGTAGGAACTCCGGAACAGCTTCAGGAATATTTAAAAGGAGGAAATAATGCAAGAATTTAACAATATCCTCCTGTTTGGAGGCGAAACTAAAAACGAAAACATGCCGGTAGGGTTTTATTCTTCGCTTGCACTTCTGCCATTGAGAGGAAAATCCGTTATTTTAAGACAGCTTGAGAACTTAAAAGAGTCGTACGGGCTGAATAAATTTATTATTGTAGTTTGCAATGATAATTATAAGTTGCAGGATTACATAAAAAATATCTTAAGCGAGAAGTTTGAAATAAAACTTGTGCAAGTAAATAGCAAAAAGAATATTTTAAGTTCATTAAAATACGCTCTTAAAAAAGCGGATTTGAATTTGCCGACAAGGGTTTTGCTCGGCGATACGATGATTCCTAAAAGTATTGATTCGCAAGTGGATGTAATTTTTACCTCAAAAGATATCACTACATCTGACAACTGGTGTCTTGTGGATAAATCAGGGCATTTTTATGACAAAGAGAAAAATGTTGATTTATCTGATAAAGAGGCCCTTGTCGGGTATTACTCTTTTTCGGATACAAAATATCTTTTAAATTGCTGCGTTAAAGCTAGATTAATGCTGAAAAAAGAAATTTCAACAGCGTTAATCATGTATCAGGAAAAGTACAGACTTAAAACAAGAATTATAGATGACTGGTACGATTTAGGACATACTTCGGGGTTGATTAAGGCAAAAAATATGCTCTTTAATGCTAGATGCTTTAATTCGATATCTGTTGATACGGAATGCGGTTTATTAACAAAAACCAGTACAAAAGTTCAGAAACTTGAAGACGAGGCTTTCTGGTATGTTCATCTGCCGGAGGAGTTGAAAATCTTTACGCCAAGACTTGTATGTTTCGATAAAGATAAATCTTCAGCCAGCTTAACACAAGAATTGTACGGTTATCCATCTTTGCAAGAACTGTATTTATCAGGCGAGGTTAACCTTGAGGACTGGAATTATATTATAAAATCACTGTTTAGCCTGCACAAAAAATTTGAAAAATTTAAGGGTGAAACTAATCCGGATGCACTTAAATGGCTGTATTATGATAAAACAAAAGAGCGGCTTTCGGATTTGAGGAATCAAAACCCTTATTGGAATGAGGTTTTGGATAGAGAGTTTGAATATATAAACGGCAAAAAATACAGAGGAATAGCCTCATTGAAGTCAGGTATTGATATCTATGTTCAGAAACTCTGCAAAACAGAAAAAGAAACCATTATCCATGGCGATTACTGTTTTTCAAATATACTTTTTGATTCAAGTAATTATAACTTCAAACTGGTAGATCCAAGAGGTCGATTAAATAATGAACCTACTATATATGGTGATCCAAGATATGATATAGCAAAACTGCGTCATAGTATTGCAGGTTTTTATGATTTTATTGTTCATGGACTTTTCAGACTGAAAGAGAATAAAACAGGATTTGAATACGAAATAAAGACCTCTACGGATTATTCAATATTAGAGAGGATATTCAATAAATATGCAGAATTAAACGGTTATAATCCGCAGGAAATAAAGTTTATAGAAGGTTTGTTGTTTTTGTCGATGATACCGTTGCATAAGGATAATTTCAGCAGGCAAAAAGTGTTTTATCTAAAGGCAATAGAGCTTTTAAATGATACGGTAAAAATCAGGGGTAAATTAAATAATGAAAAAGTTTTATCCCTAGTTAGAAGTAGGGGTTGATATGGAAGAAAAGAAACTCAGAATATGTATAGACTTAGACGGCACGATATGTACGATAAAGAAGCCTGATGAGAGTTATGCGGATGTAAAAGTAATGCCCGGGGCGAAGGAGTTTATAGACAGCCTGAAAGCGGACGGGCATACGATAATTATACATACCGCCCGCAATATGCAGACGCAGGGGCATAACGTGGGCAAGGTTATGAAGAATGTCGGCAAAATCACTCTTGATTGGCTGGAGGAAAACGGAATTCAGTACGATGAGATTTTCTTTGGCAAACCAAATGCGGACATCACGATTGACGACAGGGTTATTAAATTTGAAGATTGGCACAAGATGGATAAGGCAGAAGTTTTGAAACAGGCAAAAGAAAGGTAATTATGGATAGAGGACTGAAAGTTTCAAAAAAGACAATGCTAGATGTTTTAGATGCTTTTAATGCGTATTTTAAAGAGAAGGGAACACAGAATATTACCTATTTAGAATTTAGCAATTATATAGAAAATAATGGCGGAGGTTTCATAAACTACTTTAATGAATTAGGAGATATACTGGGCAAGTTGGGTGAAATAACCTCTAAACTTAAATTACCAATATTATCTACCATTATTGTGAACAGCGGCGATGAGCTTCCTGCTCCGGGATATTTTAGAATGGCAGCTCTGCATAGCGTATATACAAGACATGATAAGCAGTTAGATATTAAGAAAAACAGTCAACTAGAGAATTTGACAAGAAAGAAACGAATAGAATTTATTAAAGAACAAAAAAACTTATTGCGAAACCTAAAAGACAGTGATTTCGAAAGAATAATAGAGGAAATTAGTTTAAAGTATCAATAATTTTTACTTATTAATGTATTTAATACTGACAAGCAGGAAGTGAGAAAACAAGTAAAGGAGAAAGATAAGATAAAATGGATAGACTAAGAATTTTATATGAATTACTAAATAAATATGCTCTTAAACAAGATTACAGTGATGAATTTACGGAATTATTAAGACCAAACATTATAGACAGTATTCCTGAAATGATATCTCTTAATTTGGTTTTACAAATTGTTGATATGCACAATTTTAATATAGAGATGTTTAATATAAATCTAAATGAACATTTTGATACAAACGACGAAGTTCGGGCATTTTTAACAGATGACAACTTTAATTTTGATACAGATTATTTAGATTTTATTGCGACATACACTCAAAGAGGATTTTTTATTAATTTTGAAATAAATCAAGAACTGAGCATAGGAAATCCTCTGATTGGAAGTATGACAAGATTTAGCTATAGGGCGGTTAATTAGAAATAGCATATAGGAACACAATTAATGAATAAAACTGAACAACACTTATTTGTCTTGTGGGAAAAAGCAAGAGAGAAAGAACAAGAAATTTTAAAGGAAATTAAAGCTCAATTTACTATGCTTAAAGAATATGAAATTGAGTGGAATAAAGATAGATTCTTAGATAACCTAAGTTCTTTTTATGGGCACGACCACACAGGAATAATAGAAATAGAATATGAACGAGGTAACGGAAAATTTTTAGTTGTTCTGGTGGAAGATAATGACCCATTGCAAAAAAATGTACATACAACAAAAGGCGAGGTAAGTGTTAATCAGAAAATGTATAATTTAAAACAAGAAATTCGTAATGAATTTTTTGAGGGGAAATACCTTATTCATTGCACAAATACAATAGAAGAAACCCGCCATGATATCTGTCTTTTACTTGGAAAAAGTTTAGCTGATTTATTGAAAACAGAAACTTTGGATGGGCAAAGAGTGAGTATTTCCCAAAATTTACCTGCGATTGACGGTTGGAAAAGTTTAGAACAAGTATTTTATGTCTTGAATGAAACTTGTGAATACGCTGTTTTACGAAGTTTTGAATTGCTTCCGGGAAATTTTCATGAAGGAGACGGTGATATTGATCTTATGGTAGCAGATCCGCAGGAATTTTTATTTACTCTGTTTCCAGAATCAAATCATTTTGTCGATTATAAAAAGAACATTTTCGCATTTATGGTTCATTTGAAAGTGGGAGAGGAAGTTCTATGGCTGCATTTTAAATTTCCTCTTGATGGTTATTATGATTTTAAGATGTCAAAAAAAATTTTGAAAACACGTGTTTTAAATAAAAATAACATCTATATTCCAAATGACGAAATGCTTTTTTATGAGCTTTTATACCATGGAACAATACACAAGAATAATGTAGCAAAATATTATCCTATTTTAAAACCTATTTCAGAGAGGATTAATATAGAATTTAAAGAAGATTTTAAATACCTTAATAATCTTGTAGTTCAATGGCTCTGCAAAAACAATTACAAGTGTCCTATGCATTTAGATGTTTTTAGATTAAGACAAGATAAGAATATTTCAGAAAAAAGACTAATCGATAATGATAATCAGTTATTTATATATCAAAACGGATTTGATACCTTTATTTTCAGTAAATGGCTGATTGCCTGTGAACCGAATTATGCTACAACTATGCTCAGTCATTTCGGGCCTTTTAACAACTTGGAACAGCATCTTCTGTTACCAGAGAATAAGCTGTACAAAGAGCATAAAAAACTTCAAAAGAGAGGAGAGATTGCTTGGTCATATAAAAAGCGTTTTGGTCGAGTAATGAAAACGACAATTATAGATAAGCCAAACAAGCCATTAAAGATTGTTAGAAACTTATTGGGATTTCCTAAATTTGCGAGCTCCAAATATTTAACAGTAAAACCTGAACCTGCAAGGTATATGATAGGAGGAGTAACCGTCAATGACAAACTTCGTGGTTTAAAAGAACTATGCGATATTGAGGATTTGTTAGAACGATTTATCGGAACAATTTTTGATGAGTTCAAAACGGAAAACAGTAACTACCTTAAAGGTACTGCTTGGGATGCTGTTCCAAGCAACTGTTTGATTGATAAAAAAGAGAATTTCATATTTTTTGATAGAGAGTACAGTTACAATTCTGATATTGATAAATCTTATATGTTATGGCGAATTCTAATTTATTCAAATATGAATGCTAATAAAAAAGAACTATATCATAAATTTTGCAAACAATTAGGACTAGAAGATAAATATTCATGGTGTGTATATATAGATGGAAAGGTTCATGCAGATATTTGGAAAAATCCGCTTGATGGTTCTGCTAAAGAAGATTTTATAAGAAATGCTTTTGGAATGCCAGTGAGAACTTATGCTGAAATAATACCTTATACTAACTTACAAAATTTTGTATTAAAGTTCGGCAAGCTGCTATGTTCTGTTATTCCAATAAAAAAATTAAGGAAGAAAACTCGTGATAGCCTAATAAAATGGGTTAAACACCCTCATTACAAAACTTTTAAGAGATATTTTAGGCAGTAGCAAAATCAAGGATGTTTTTAATTTTTAAAGTGAGGTTATTAATAAATGAAATTATTTGGAACAAAAGAAACTGATACACATAAAATTTATTATTTTTGTGGGATAAAATTCAAATTTGCACAATGGCATTCAATAGGAAGTGTTACCAGTGACTATGTATTTCTTGAACGTAATTTGAGAGAAAACGTAAAAATGCGTATGAATGGCTGGTGGGATGGATATAGAAAGCAATGCCTTAATGAATATTTTAGAGAAGAAATATATGCTTGGAATATAGTAAAAGAAAAATTCAATCACTTTTTCTTGAGAAATATAAATATTCCGCAAGTAGAATTTGTCCTTACAACAAAATGTACTCTAAGATGCAAGAATTGTTCTAACTTTATTCCGGCTATAAAAGATAAATATACAATGCCTCTTGATGAATTTAAAAATAATGTTGATGCTTTAGCTAAAGGTAGCAATGAAATACAAACAGCCCTGCTGTTAGGTGGTGAACCTTTATTAAATAAAGATTTACCTGCAATGGTTTCGTATATTGCCAAAAATCGTAAATTCAAAACAATTTATATTGTTACAAATGCCACTTTAGATTTTTCAGAAGAGTTATTATCTGCAATAAAAAAATACAAAGACAAGGTGCGTGTTTATATATCTAATTATTCAATTAATAAGGAACTAGAGAATCGTTTAAAAACAAAGCATATTGTGGAAGTTTTAGATCAGAATGGAATCGGACATTATACATTTGACGATTTGAAGTGGCACGAGATGTCTCCTTGTAAAAAATTAAATATCCGAAGTGAAAAGTCCGTCCAACGGCGTAGTCGGTGTCCTGCCGTATCGTGTGGGTGCCCTGGTGAGCGCATCGATTCCCCAACCGCTGACCACCGTATCGGACAACTCCGATATGTACGTTTATTTCTCCCTGACGGAGAATCAACTGCTCGACCTGACCCGTGAATACGGCTCGATGGACAAAGCGCTGGCGGCGTTGCCGAACGTGCAGCTTGTGCTCAACGACGGATCGCTTTACTCCCAGGAGGGACGCATCGAATCGATCAGCGGCGTGATCGACACTTCGACGGGCAGCGTACAGCTTCGCGCCGTATTCCCCAATCCCGGACGCTTGCTTCACAGCGGTAGCTCGGGTAATGTCCTGTTGCCGCACATCTACAAAAACGTAGTCACCGTTCCGCAAGTCGCTACCTTCGAATTGCAGGACAAGAAATTCGTTTATAAGGTCGAGAACGGCGTAGCCACCTCGCAGAATATCACCGTATCGCCCCAGAGCGACGGCAAGAATTTCATCGTCACCGCCGGACTCACCCCGGGCGAAGTCATCGTGACCGAAGGCGTCGGTCTGATGCGCGAAGGAACCCCGATCAAACCCAAAGGAGCCGCAACGACCGCGACCGCTCCTGCAGAACAACCTACAAAAGAGCAGTAAAATATGACACTAAAACATTTCATAGACCGCCCGGTATTGGCGGCGGTCATTTCCATCGTAATCGTCCTGGGCGGTATTATCGGTGTTGCGACGCTCCCCGTCGAGCAGTACCCCGACATCGCGCCCCCGACGGTGATGGTGCATGCCAGCTATCCGGGCGCCAGCGCCGAAACCATCCAGAAGAGCGTCATCATTCCGCTTGAGGAGGCTATCAACGGCGTGGAAAATATGATGTACATCAAATCCGAAGCATCGAATGCCGGTAGCGGATCGATCACGGTTTATTTCAAACAGGGCACCAACGCGGATATGGCGGCCGTCAACGTACAGAATAAAGTAGCGACGGCAACCGGATCGCTCCCTGCCGAAGTTACAAAAATCGGTGTTACGACCATGAAGCGTCAGTCTTCGATGCTGAAAGTTTTCACGCTAAGCAGTCCAGACGATTCATACGATGAAAATTTCTTGTCGAATTACCTCAATATCAACATCAAACCGCGCATCCAGCGTATCCAGGGCGTCGGAGAATTCTTTGCTCTCGGTGGCGATTATGCAATGCGTATCTGGATGAAGCCGGACGTCATGGCCCAGTACAAGTTGATTCCTTCGGACATTACAGGCGTTCTGGCGGAACAAAACATCGAATCGGCAGCCGGTATGTTCGGCGAGAACTCAGATAACACGTTCCAATATACCATGAAATACCGTGGCCGTAAAATGACACCTGAAGAGTTCGGGGAGATCGTAATCCGAGCTACTTCTGACGGTCAGGTACTGCGTCTGAAAGATGTGGCAGACATTGAATTGGGACAGGACTCCTATGCTTATCACGGTATGGTCAATGGTCATCCCGGCGTTTCGGCGCTCGTCTTCCAGACCGCAGGCACGAACGCCACACAAACCGTCGAGGAAATCGACGCGATGCTCGATGAAATTGCAACCGAACTCCCTAAAGGCGTAGAGATAACCCACTTGATGAGCGTGAATGACTACCTGTACGCCTCGATCCACGAAGTGATCAAAACCCTGATCGAGGCCATCATCCTCGTCATTTTAGTGGTTTACGTCTTCCTGCAGGATATACGCTCGACGCTGATCCCGACCATTTCGATCCTCGTGTCGCTGGTGGGTACGTTCGCTTTCCTTTCGTTCGCGGGCTTCTCGATCAACCTGCTGACCCTCTTCGCGCTGGTGCTCGCCATCGGTACGGTGGTGGACGACGCGATCATCGTCGTCGAAGCCGTCCAGGCACGCTTCGACAGCGGCTACAAGTCATCGTACCTGGCTACGGTCGATGCCATGGGCGGCATCACTTCGGCCATCATCACCTCGACGCTGGTCTTCATGGCCGTGTTTATCCCGGTGTCGATGATGGGCGGAACCTCAGGTACGTTCTATACGCAATTCGGTATCACGATGGCCGTCGCCGTCGGTATCTCCGCACTCAACGCACTGACTCTTTCCCCGGCGCTCTGCGCCCTGTTGCTCAAACCCTATGTAGATGAAGACGGCAATGTGAAGAACAACTTCGCGGCCCGGTTCCGCAAGGCTTATAATACGGCCTTCAGCGCCGTGCTCAAGAAATACCAGCGCGGTGTCATGGTATTCATCAAGCACAAATGGCTCACCTGGGCAACGCTGGGTCTGGCAATGATCGGGCTGGTGCTGCTGATGAACAACACCAAAACCGGTCTGGTACCCGACGAGGACCAGGGTACGATCATGATCAACGTAACGACGGCTCCGGGTAGCTCGCTCGCCGAAACCAACAAGATAATGGGCAAAGTAGGCGAGCGTCTGAAAAGCATTCCCCAGATCCGCGACTTCCAGCAGGTAGCCGGTTACGGTATGATCGCCGGACAGGGAAACTCGTACGGTATGTGCATCGTCAGACTGAAAGACTGGTCGGAGCGTCCCGACAAGGCCGACGCCGTGAATGCCGTAATCGGCCAAATCTATGCCCGGACCGCCGACATCAAGGACGCGCAGATCTTCGCCGTCGCTCCCCCGATGATCACCGGTTACGGTACTTCGACCGGTTTCGAAATGTATCTGCAAGACCAGACGGGCGGCGACATAACGGACTTCTACAACATCTATTTGCAATACATCTATGCGCTCAACCAACGGCCGGAAATCCAGATGGCCTATTCGACCTTCAACATCAACTTCCCGCAGTATATGGTGGACATCGATGCGGCGAAGGCCAAGCGCGCGGGTATCTCTCCGACAGAGATTCTTTCGACCCTTTCGGGCTACTACGGCGGACAGTACGTGTCGAACATCAACCGCTTCTCGAAAGTATATCGCGTGATGATCCAGGCCGATCCGAAATACCGACTCGATCCCGAATCGCTCAACAACGTGTACGTGCGGATGCAGAACGGCGAAATGGCACCGATCAGTCAGTTCGTCAAGCTCACCAAGGTATATGGATCGGAGGTATTGAGCCGCTTCAACATGTATAACAGTATCGCCATCAGCGGTACCGTCGCCGACGGATACTCGACCGGCGATGCGATCAAGGCCATCGAGGAGGTAGCGGAACAGGTGCTGCCCAAGGGTTATGGCTACGACTTCGGCGGACTTACGCGCGAGGAGAGTCAGACAGGTAGCAACACGGCGATCATCTTCGGTATTTGCATCATCCTGATCTACCTGATTCTGAGTGCTCTTTACGAGAGCTTCCTGATTCCTTTCGCCGTCATTCTGGCCGTACCGTGCGGTCTGCTGGGTTCGTTCATTCTGGTCAAGCTCATCGGACAGGAGAACAACATTTACCTCCAGACGGGTCTTATCATGATTATCGGTCTGTTGTCGAAAACCGCGATTCTGATTACGGAGTACGCGGCAGACCGCCGCAAGTCGGGCATGAGCCTCTCGCAGGCCGCCTTCTCGGCCGCCAAAGCCCGTCTGCGTCCTATCCTGATGACCGTGCTGACCTGCGTGTTCGGTATGATCCCGCTGGTAATCGCAACGGGTGTGGGCGCCAACGGTAACTCGACCCTCGGTTCGGGCGTCGTCGGCGGTATGATCGTCGGTACGTTGGCTCTGTTGTTCCTTGTGCCGTCCCTGTTCATCGTCTTCCAGCACCTGCAGGAGAAGGTCAAACCGATCCAATTCACGAACACTCCCGACTGGATGATCGAAGCCGAGATCGAAGACAGCAAAAAAGAAAACGAAGAGAAGAAGTAAACCATGAAAAAGCTAATCATCATACTTGCCGCAGCCGCCATGGCTGGCTGCGGCATTTACAAGCCCTACACGCGCCCGGAAGAGATCAAAACCGACGGGCTTTACGGCCAGGGAGTCGAAACGGTCGATACGATGACCCTGGGTAACATTTCCTGGCAGGAGATGTTCACCGATCCCTACCTGCAACAGCTCATTCAGCAGGGACTGGACAACAACACCGACCTCCAGTCGGCTTACTGGCGCGTAAAAGAGGCGGAAGCGACGCTGAAGTCGGCACGCCTGGCATACCTGCCCTCGTTCAACTTCGCTCCGAACGGAGGCGTGAGCAGCCTGACCAACCCTTGGAACGCCACGTGGACCTACACCGTTCCCGCAACGGCCAGCTGGGAGGTCGATATTTTCGGCAAACTCACCAACAGCAAGCGCCGGGCGAAAGCTCTTCTCGCACAAAGCCAGGAGTACCAACAGGCTGTCCGCACGCAGGTCATCGCCTCCGTCGCCAATCTCTACTACACGCTGCTGATGCTCGACGCTCAGTACGAGATATCTTCAGAAACCGCTGAAAAATGGCTCGAAACCGTCAATACGATGCGGGCCATGAAAGAGGCGGGTATGACCAACGAAGCGGCGGTTTCTCAAGCCGAAGCAAGCTACTATTCGATCGAATCCTCGCTGTTCGACCTGGAGTACCAGATCCGCGAAATGGAAAACAGCCTCTCGTCGTTGCTGGGGGAAGCTCCCCGCAGCTTCGAACGCGGCACGCTCGACGAGCAAATTCTTCCGGAGAATCTGGTGGTCGGCATTCCCGCGCAGATGCTCTCCAACCGTCCCGACGTGAAAAATGCCGAATACTCGCTGGCACAGGCCTTTTACAACACGGCCGGAGCCCGGTCGGCGTTCTATCCGGCCCTCAGTCTGAGCGGTACGCTGGGTTGGACCAACGATGGAGGTGTTACGATGCTCGACCCCGCCAAATGGATTTTCAATGCTGCGGCATCGCTCGTACAGCCCATCTTCAACGCGGGCAGAAACCAGGCACAGCTTCGAATCGCCAAAGCGCAACAGCAGGAGGCCCTGCTGTCGTTCCAGCAGACCCTGCTCAACGCGGGAGCCGAAGTGAACAACGCCCTCGCCAAATGCCAGTCGGCACGCTCCAAAGTCGATCTGCGCCAGAAACAGGTCGCTTCGCTGGAAACTGCCGTCGAGAGCACCCAGCTTCTGATGCGCCACGGCAGCACGACGTACCTCGAAGTGCTGACCGCACAGCAAACCCTGCTGTCGGCACAACTGTCGCAAATCAACGACCGTTTCTCGGAGATTCAGGCTATCGTCGATCTCTACCATGCCCTGGGCGGCGGCCGTGAAATCGAATCCGAAACCGATAAATAACAATGAAACGCAGGGTAACACGCGAAGAAATCATCCGCACGACGCGGGACCTCATCATCCGGAACGGCATCCGTGCCGTCCGGGTGGATGAGATCGCACAAAAGCTGGAGATCTCCAAGCGGACACTCTACGAACTGTTCAGCGATAAGGACACCCTGGTCGAACAGTGCTGGGACAAAATCCGGGAAGAACAGGAGAAAAAGATCGCAGGCTACCTCTTTTATCAACCCGGTTCGGCCCTCGAACAGGCCCGGAATCTGATTCAAGAATACATTGCCGCTGTATGTATGATCAGTTGCATTTCGCTTCAGGAGTTGCAACAGAAGGTTTCCTATGCCGATTCCTACGAAAAAAACCGTCGTTTCTGGCTGGACTCGTTTACCGAAGTACTGGAACATTGCGTCGCCGACGGCAGCGTATTGCCCGATGTGGACTGCCAGCTGTTCGCCAAACGGTTGATGAACGTACTGCTCGGCCTCTACCTCGAAGGAGGAACCCGTCGGGAAATGGATGCTTTCGGGTGGGCTCTCCTGCGCGGAATCGCCACTCACCGGGGCATCGAATGGCTCGACGGAAAAAAGCCGAACTCCTGACATTTTCACGTCGAAGATCCGACAATCGGATTTACCGAAAACAAAAAGAAGAAAGGCAGCGTTTGAAACGCTGCCTTTCCCTTTTTACTTTTTATTAACGCTTGATCGAAAGCCCGGTTTAATAGGCTTTGTTCTGGGGATCGAACTCCGTCCAACCCGACATCCATCCGTCGTTCTCGTCGGCGAAGGCTCCGATATAGGTCACCTCATCGAAACCGTTGGCAACCAACGGATCGGTAAAAGAAGCGGCCCCGCGCAGCGGGCTATCGGAGAGCGGACCGTAGTTCGGATTGGCTTGCAGGCTGTTGGGCTGGGAGAGTTTCAGATCGGCGATCGCATCGAAATACTTGTTCGAAGCTATCGACTTGAAATAGGTCGAAGAGAAGGACTCCTTCGACTTGTCGATGCTGTTTTTGTCGCCGTTGTCGCAGAAACCATCCTCGAACGATTTGTTCACGTCGCTGCCCAGGACGGTCATACCGGCCATATAGACGTTCTGAATCTTCAACGTACCCTCGGACGCCGCAGTCTGCGTCTGCGAACCTTTGTCGTTCTCCACGATCAGACCGACGGGGAAACCCATCGCCACCGAATTGAAACAGTTCAGATGCGAATTGCGGCGCACTTGCATGGCAGACTGGAACTGGCCCAGCTTGGAACCGTTCTTGGGATTCATATCGCCTGCGGTGATATAGTCGGAAGTGTTGGAGAATGCTGCATCCTGACCGACCGGACCGACGAAGGTCACGTTCGAAAAGACGCAGGAGGTGAAAGGAGAAGTGGCAGAACCTTCGCCGTTGTTATCGCTCTCGAAACCGTTCGACGCCGAGGTGTCGGCAATGCGGGGATGGCGCACGCCCAGGCAGAACTGCACCTTGCCGCAGAATCCGTTGTCGGTATCGAAATCGTCGTCCCAGGTGTGGTAGGAAACCAGGTATTTGGCGTTCACCGCACCGCCGAACCACTCATAGGAGTCGTCGTTGGAATAGGACACCTGCACGTGGTCGATCTGCGTAGCCGATCCCACAGAACCGAACGTGATGGCATTGATCTCCTGGTCCTCCTTGAAGGGATAGCCGGCGAACTCGCAACGCACGTAACTCAAGGCACCCGAACAGTCGGCATTGTCGCTGCCTCCGTGCGTAGTGCGGGGACCGCCCTCGATCTGCATCGTCCCCTTGTTGTTCACACCGCGACCGCAGAGAATGATACCGCCCCAATCGCCCGGCCGACGGCTGCCGGCAGGCATCTCGGAGGTGAAGACGATCGGCTCGCTCTGCGTGCCTTTAGCCCACAACTGGCCGCCCGGCTCTACGATGAGCGCTGCCTTAGTCTCCTTGTCGCCCTTGATAATCGTACCCGGAGCCAGCGTCAGGCTCGCACCGTCGGCGATATAGCACCAGCCTTTCAACAGGTAGGTACCTTTGGGAAGCGTGTAGTCGCCCTTGATCTCGAATTCCTGACGTCCGTCGCCGATCTGGGTCCCGTCCTCGAAGAGTATCTCCGTCAGATCGCCACCGGACGGATTTCCGCCCTCGCCGCTACCGCCGTTGCCTCCATTGCCACCGTTACCGTTCTCGTCGTCGCTGCATCCTGCGAGACTCAACGCAGCCATCAAACATGCTGCCCATAAAATTTTCTTCATAATTTATTTGATTAAAAAAGGTTGATTTTACTTCGACTATTTTCTCACTCGGTAGAACCCGAACGAATTTCTGCGATTCACTTAAAATTTGGCCGTCACGCTCAGCGAGAACATCCGTCCCGCCGTGAACTGTTTGGTGATTTGCTTGCGGGACACCACATCGCCTCCGTTCTCGAATTTCGGGAATTGGGCGAACTGCACCTTCTCGTTGAGCAGGTCCTTGGCGTTGAACTTCAGCTCCCAATGCTTGCCGAAAGATTTGCTGACCACCACGTCGAGCGCGTTGCGCGGCATCTCGTACATATCCGGAATATCGTTGTCGATGCTGCCGCCCACGCTCATATCGCTGCGGCCAATGCCCACGATGCGCTTGCCGATGCGATTATACAGGACACCGACCGTAAGGCCCAGTTTGGGCGACTGGTAGAAGAGTCCGGCATTGACCAGATAGGGCGACTGGCCCTGCAACGGACGGTCGTGCTCGAGGCTCTCGTCGTCGAAATCCACACGGCTCTTCATGAGCGAACCGTTCAGAACCACCGAGAAATTGCGCATCCCCATAAAATCGAGGTTTTTCTTCACGTCCAGCTCCACACCGTACAGATTGGCCCGGTCGGCATTCTCGAACGTGTAAGTATAACTGCCGCTGCCCGCATCGAGAATAGCCGTTTCGATCGGATTGCGGAAATGCTTGTAGAACACGGCCACCGAGATACCTTCGCCCGCAGCCGGATACCACTCCCAGCGCAGATCGGCGTTCTGGATATAGGCCGCTTTCAAATCGGCATTACCCTTCACGTCGCTGAACAGGTCGAAATCGTAATAGACCGAAGGGGAAACTTCGCGGAATTCAGGACGGTTGGTGGACATACCGTAAGCGGCACGCAGCAGGTGCTTGTCGTTGATGCGGTATGTCACATTGACCGAAGGGAAGGGATCGGCATGGGTATAGTTTCGTGTTTCGCTGTCCCAGTCCTTGATCTTGGTGTACGAGGTGAGCGCCATACGGCTGTATTCGAACCGGACGCCGGCATAAACGTTCCAGCGGCCGAAGGGCAGGTCGATGCCGGCATAAGCCGCCGTCAGGATGTTGTCGCCCTTGTAGCTGTTGCGGTTGTCGCTGTCGTCGTAGATATAGAGCTTGTCGGCGCCATAATTACCGTCTTGCAAAATATCGTCGATCACATCGCCGTAAGCGAAGTCCGCAGGCAGGTTGTCCGTGTCGAAGCGATAGAAATAGGCCCGGGTGCGATAATCCCGCGTACGGTATTCGCCGTAGAGTCCGACCTTCAGTTCGGGGGCGAACGACGAACCTTCGCGCAAGGTGCAGGAGTAGTTGATGCCCGCCGAAGCGATGTGTTCGCGCAATTTCATAAAGTCACGCCGGATCTCGTTCTGATCGATCTGCATTTGACCGTAGTGCGCATCGCCCACCATGTCGTTCTCCTGCCGGTTGACGATGCGGCGGTCGGGCTGGTTCTTGTCGGCGTAGGAATATCCGGCATCCCAGTCCAGAGTTCCCAGTTCGAGAGTATGTACACCCGCTATCTGCCCGCTGTACGTGCTGCGAGAGGTGTAGCAATACTCCGTTTTCTCCTGGATATAGAGCGACGACATATTCTGCCAGCCTTCGCGCAGCGTGAGCTTGTCCTGTCCGATCTGGTTGAAAATGTTACGGAAATAGTAGCGATTCTTTCCGTTCAGGTAAGCCAGATTCAGCAAGGCGCCCACTTTGACGTTGGTCTGGTACTGGTCGTCGGTATATTTGTAGTAGTATTCGGGTTTGTCCTCCACCTTGTTGTAAACCCCGTAACGGGAGTTTTCCATATTCGAGAAGGTCCGGGTGGCATAGCTGTAATTGAGCGCTCCGTTCAGCGCCAGATCGGCGCCGTTGCCCAGGCGGAAGCTGTGGCCGTAGGAGAATGAGAACCGCTGGTCGGGAATCGGCTTGCGGGTCTTGATCGACCAGTCGTTGTTGAAGCCGTGACGGGTCATGTCGGTAACGAAATCCGGATCGTCGTTATCAAAAGCACCCGTAATACCACCCCGCACGCCGCGCTTGCCGTTGTCGCAGCCGAACCAGTCGCTGCCGCTTCCCGGATTGTAGAGAAAGTCGTGGCCGAAGGTCGCCGTGTTGAACCCGATCGAGTAGGAGAGGGCGAAGGGTAGTTCACCCGGCGTATCTTTGGTGTTGATCTTGACGAACCCGCCCGTGAAATCCGCAGGGATTTCCGGAACGGGGGACTTCAGGATCATGATGTTCTCGATCTGCCCCGCAGGGATCAGATCGAAGGAGAAGGCCCGCGAATCGGCTTCCGAGCTCGGAATGGCCGCATCATTGACCCACACATTATTATAACGCTGCGAGAGACCTCTCGCCACGATGAATTTGTCGTCGATGATCGAGATACCGGGTATGCGTCGCACGACTTCACCCGCATCGCGGTCCTGCGTGCGGGCGATCATCTGCTTCGACACACCGCTCACGACCATCTTGGAGTTGCGGACGGCCTGCATCACGGCCGCCTCGCTCGAAAGCCGCCGCACGGTAGTCACGACCACCTCGTCGATCTCTTCGGCCGAGGGTTGCAGCGAAATCAGCGGCAGGGTATTCTCTCCCGGCTTGATCTGACACCCCTCGATCACTACGCGCTGGTAGGAGAGCATCTGCACTTCGATCGTATAAGTGCCCGGCTTTACATTATTAATAACGAAGCGGCCGTCGGCATCGGCGACGGCCCCATACGTCGTATTCTGCAAAATCACGGCGGCGCCGATGACCGCCTCGCCGGTCGATGCGTCCTGCACCGTACCGGTCACAACAGACAGAAGGGGCGCTGCAACCGTCGTGCAGATCCCCTTCAGCATCAATAACCCAATCAATAAAAATCTATTCATCCACTTATTATTTTACAGCGGCAAAAGTACCGGGCCGCTGTTTCACCCGGGCTACACCCTCGTTACAAAAGCGTCAAACAACCGTTTCAAATCCGTTACACGCCCGACGAAACAGTTGCACAGTCCATCGAAAAAGGCTACATTTGCAGCCGATTAACCCTATTTCCGATATGAGAAACCTCTCACGCCACGCGGGACCCAACCGCATGATGTTCCTACTCCTTATCCCCTGTCTTCTGTTGTCCGCACTTCGGGCAAAGGCGGAAGAAACCGCACTTCCCGAGGGAAAAAGACCGGGCTAACGCTTCAGGTCGAAATGGATCTGGTCAGCAGTTATATCTGGCGCGGTGTTTACGAAGCGGGCCCCAGTCTGCAACCGGGACTGACGCTCGGCATAGGAAACTTTACGATAGCGGCCTGGGGATCGGTTGATTTCACGTCGAGTTCATACAAAGAGGCGGACCTGATGCTCAGCTACCGGCTCAAAAACATCACCTTCCACCTCAAAGACCTTTACGACGAAGGTTCGGCCTCGGACCGGAATCCGCAGATCAGCCGCAACTACTTCCATTTCGGCGCCGACTCCCCGCACCGCATCGAAGCCGGCATCGAATGGCAGGTATCGCGCAAAGTCCCCATCACGCTCTCCTGGTACACGATCCTTTTCGGAGCGCGAGATGTCGATACCCGGGGGCGGCGGTGCTACTCCTCATACGTCGAAGTAGCCTATCCCTTTACGGTCAAAACCATCGACCTGAAAACGGGCGTAGGAGCCGCGCCCTGGAAAACGGCAGGAGAGGGCGGAGCCAAAGGTTTTGCCGTGAAAAACGTCTTCATAAACGCCGGAAAACTGTGGGCGGTCAAAAGCATGGGTTCCTTCCGAATCGGACTCTTCACCCATCTCTCCTGGTGTCCGCTCAAAGAGGACATGAACTGCGTAGGAGGCATTTCGCTGCGGATGTAACCGCAAAAAACAACAGAGAAGCCCTTCCGTCGATGACGGAAGGGCTTCTCTGTTTCGTACAATTACACCTCCGGACGTTCCCTTTACGGACAAGACCGGCAAAAAAACGAGCTTATTGCATCACAAGCACCCAATTCACCGCAAAAACAGACTTTATCGTTCCATAAATTGAACGAAATATATTATTTTTTATACTTTTGTATATACTTCTTACAAAAAACAATTAACCCGAAAACGCTATGAAACAATTCTTCCTGATCCTATCCGGCCTCGCATTGCTGACAGGATGCAGCAGCAAGAACGACTCTGTCGAAGGCCCCGTACAATCCCGCATCCGAATCGCTCCGAGCATCTCCCGTGTTACGGGGCTCAATTTCGACACCGGGGACCGCATCGGGCTCACGATCGTCAAATCCGGTGCTAACTACTGTGAAAATACGCCTCTGCGTTTCGACGGTACGGTCTTCGTTTCGGACGACCTGTTCTGGTACGACGATCCGAGTGAAAAATCAAATCTTACGGCTTACTATCCCTACCTAGCGGAAGGAGCTCCGGCGAGCTTCACCGTTCGTGCCGACCAGAAGCTCGCCGCCGATCACGAAGCCTCGGACCTGCTGGCAGCGACAGCGACGGACGTCGTACCGAGCCAAACGGCCGTGAATATGGTATTCACCCACCTGCTCACCAAAATCGTGATCGATATTACGAACAACTCCGCCAATACGATCGAGGAAGTCACCCTGAAGGGCAGCCGCTGCACGGCGACCGTCGATCTTTCGGCGAAAAGCGTTCAGGTCGATGCTTCTTCGGCGGAAACGGATATCTATCCCTTTCCAACGGTGACCGCAGGACGATATGAAGCCATTCTCGTACCGCAGCGGGCGGCACTCGAACTCGAAATCCAAACTTCCGACGGCAACCGGCACACCAAAACATTCCAGGCGACCGACCTGCAATCCGGTGCGGAATATGCGATCGAGGCGGTAATCAGCAACACGAATAAGATCCACGCCTCCATCAGCGGCGCCGTCAAAGGCTGGGAGGACGGAGGAGCGATCGCTCCGGTCGAAGACGACCTGCCGGAAGATTCCGACCTGCTGGAGTACGCAGGCGTCAAGTATCGCATCCGGCAACTCAGCAACGGTACGACCTGGATGGCGGAAAACCTGCGCTACATTCCCGAGGACAAGCGCGTTTCCTCATCCCCGTCCGAAGAAAACGGCATTTGGTATCCGTGTACGACCTCCTTTACCGCATCCAGCGACACGGAATACATCCAACGGCAAGGTTTGCTCTACGATCTGGCTACGGCCGTAGGGGAACCTGTTACTGCGGACAACTTCCGCAATATCGAGGGCGTGCAAGGCATTTGTCCGGAAGGATGGCACCTTCCGACCCGGGCGGATCTGGAGTCGCTTATCGCCATGAACAGTGAGCTCGGCAGCTCCTTCTTCACCTATGCCGGGACACGCGACCCGAGCGGGAAATACATCGGATCGTTGATGTCCGGGGATTTCTCCAAAGGTTACCTGCTCTGTACGAGTACCGAAAGTTCGGTCTATACTCCGGAGGATCTGAACTACCAATACCTGCTCTTCTCGAAAAGCAACCAGGTAAACATAATCGACATAGACTGTCGCTCAGGCATGCCGGTACGTTGCGTAAAGAATCCCGCATCCGGGAAATAGCCGGCACGAAGAAGGATCGCGGACCGACGCAGCGCACAATACGACCGGACGTTTCCGGCAAAGCGGCAACGCCCGGCAACAACGATCCAGGAAAAAACGTCGGCAACAGGAAGGAGAGCCACTTTTTAAGCGGCTCTCCTCTTTATTCATTGCCGGTAATAAGACTTATCCAACCCGAACGCATAGCTATTTCTGTACCGCCAGGTCAGCAAGACCGCAACGAAAGCCAGACCAGCACTCAAGATGAAAGGGAAGCGTTCTCCCTGCATGTGCAGAATGTTTCGCAACAGGTCGATAATGAACGGACAAAGAACGATCGCCAGATAATTTACCGACATCACGACCGAAAGGGCCAATGTCGCCAATTGCGGTGGGGCCGCCGCAGCCGCTTTGTCGTAAACGATCGGCTGAATAATGCCGTATCCCAGTCCTACGAGAGTGCATCCCGCAATCAGCCAGAAATGCGCCTTGAAGAGTCCGATAAAGAGCAATCCCGCACAGATCATAACCAACGAAATCAGATTGACGTTGCTGCGCAGCCGCCGGATGATCGGAGAGAGGAAAAAGCCGGGCAGCATGATAGCCAGAAAAAAGAGAGATATCAGAAAACCCGAAAAAGAATTCCGGTTGCCGTGCGGATCCACCAGGAATGAAATGTAGAAGGCGATAACCAACGACAGGAAGGTCGCCAGGAAATAAAATCCCATGACAGCGGCCAGCTTCGGCCAATCGACCTTCTTGTGTTTCAGCTCATCGCTCCCGACAGGTTCCGGAGCAGCGGGAGTCCTGCGAATGAAAACCGAAAGAATCAACGGAATCGCCGGCAACGTATATACCAGGAAGGGCAGATGCCAATCGACATTAGCCAAATAACTTGCCAGCATAGTAGCCAACACCAGCGTGAGATTATTGATCGACGAACTGTAACCCAACTGCCGTATGCGGTAGTCTCCCGTAAAGTAATCCACGATATATCCCGTCGATAAAGGAATGATGATACCGGCACCGATACCCGTAAGACAACTGACCAAAATCAGAAGCCACATTTGGTTAATGAAAAGACAGGCGAAGCCGCTCAAGAAAAAAACCGCAAGTCCGACCACAAGCAGCTTGAACTTATTCCCGGTCACAGACAAACGGCCTGCCAATAACATAAAAGGAATAATCAGCACCGAAGGCAACGAAGTGAGCATCTGTATCTCCAGATCGGTCGCGCGCGGAAAGACCTTGTTCAGGTCGCCGAGGATGGGGGAGATGGCAAGTCCCGGCAGCGAAACGACCGCTGATACCGACCAAATCGCCAACACGGTCATCCATGGAATGGTCCCTTTACCGGTTTGTACTCTCATGTTTGCAGACAAATAAAAATTCTTCCGAAAAGAGGAACAACTGTTATACCAAAAAATCGCCGGAGCGAAAACTCCGGCGAAAATAAGGTATATTGATTCGGAAAAAAGATATTATTCCCTTACGCAACGAACCTGCAAACCATTGGCTCGTTGATAGTTCCGTGCCGGAACAAATTCACTCGAAGCAGCATCGTCCGTATCGAGCGAAAAATAGAGGCCCGAAGCGCTCAATTCGTCGGTTCCCAAACCGCTGGTCCAATAGCATCCGATCCACGGTTGCGCGTCCGCATTGCTGTTTACATTCTGGATAAGCCCCGTCAGATAAGGGCGACGCCCGCCTCCGAGAAAAAATGAAGTCATCGTTCCGTCGGTCAGGTTCCAGCCGTAAGCCTCGCGCAACGCCTCCGTTTGCTCCTGGTCATGATCGTCGCCGATCATAAAATCGGCATAAACATCCTTGTCCGGAACCTTCCATCCCTTAGGACAGGGATCGTAAACGGTCTTGACCGCCCCCCACAACTCGTTGTCATGGTCGGAATAGAGCCAATCGTAACCGGACTCCTCGACTCCCAGAATAAAACTCATCGGATAGGCTATGGCATACTCCATCGTGCCCGTTTCGGGGGTGGATTCCACATAGTCAAGATAAGTAAGACGCCCGTTGATATTATACATCTTATGATCCTCCGCAAATGCACAGTTATAATACGCCGGCCCGATCATCGGGGTCGGACGTCCCCACTGGTAATAGAGTCCGTAGGAGAGATATATGTCGTCCTCCGTGGCATTGCCGCCGGCTCCGGCTCCCAGATTACGGGTCATGAAAACATCTCCGGCAGCCGAAGTAACCGACTCCGCCGAAGGATCGTACTGCGTAACCCACACATGCCAACTCCAAACCACCTTATCCTGGGCATCGAAAGCTGCGATCAATGCGTTTCCTTCGATAAACTCACCTTTCTTATCCGCCGCGACGAAGAACGAAACCCGACCGTCGTCGAGTGTCAGGTTCTCGATCATATGCGACGTGCTTCCCCACATAAGTTCTACCCGAGCCGTAGGAATCTTTTCGCCGTTTCCCTTTACGGTACCGTCGAAAGTATAGTAGGCATTGGCATAGTTGGCGATATAACAGTTAGCCGTCCGCCCCGTCAGATCGACGGTCCGCCCGATTCCGACCCTCAAATCGGCGGAAACGGTCTTTCCGTCGGTATCGTAACCGACCAACGTCAGGACTCCTCCCGTTTCGGCATCGGAGTCATCACTTGCGGGGGCCGTCACGGTCATCCGGCTCGTTTGCAAATCGGCGGTCACCGTCCAGCCTTCAGGCGTATCGGTAATGTTCAGCTTCACGATATTCACAGCCGTAAATTCTACCGAAGCCGTTCCCCCAGGCTTATCGACCATACAAACATCACGAGGGAAATAGAGGGTTCCCACCGGTCCGTCGTCGTCGCTGCAACCGACGAGATTCATCGAAACGGCCAGGACGATTCCCAGGCATAAAAAGCGGCACACAAGTTTTTTCATGTTCAAAATCCAATTTTGCTAAACGTTACAAAGATACGAATAAGCCGAGCGCAAAAGCAAATTTTATTCGCGTTTTGCCGAGGCGAAGTATCTAAGACGAAGTCAAAGATACGAATAAGCCTAATGCAAAAGCAATTTTATTTGCGTTTGACCGAAGCCAAAGCATCCAAAACGAAGCCAAAGACAGGGAAAGCCGAGAGAAAACGGGAACCTGTCCCGGTTTTCCGAAGCGCATCCTATCTAAAGACCATGATGTCAAAGATACGGAAAGGCGAGAGTAATCGTGCAGACTTGTACGCAAAAATCGCCGAACCGCACCCCATCTTCGGCAAAGATAGTACAAACCACATACAGAACAAACAGGTCCTGTCGGAACATGGCCTTATTTTCGCAAAATTAACCTCGACATTTTTACTAAAACAGCTAATTTCCGATTCTTCCGACAACAGAAATTCCGTTAGGAACAATTCTTGCAAAGGTAACGTAACAAATCGACTTAAAAATACGCATCCGATATGGCAAAAAAGACAGCATCGCCCCACGAATCATCTTCCAAAGGGAACCAAATAGCCATTACCGTCACCGAAAAGGGTCCGTACCTCGTCACCGGAAACCCGCCGCTGGCCATGCAATTCATCATGCCCGACTCCGAGGGCGAGAGTTGGTATTTTCAGGAAGGGCGGCATTTTTCGACGGAAAAAGAACCGACGGCATTGTGCCGTTGCGGTTTATCCCGCAGCAAACCCTATTGCGACGGCTCGCACCTCAAGGAGGAATGGGATTCGGCGATCACCTCCGGAGAGGACCGGATTATGGACGAAGTAGAGATCACCGAGGGACAACGGGTGACATTGAACGACAACGAAAAATACTGTGTTTTCGCCCGTTTCTGCCATCCTTACGGGGGTGTCTGGGACCTGACGGCCGCATCCGGCGATTCGCAGTCCCGCAAGCTGGCCGTCCGCGAAGCTTCGATGTGTCCGAGCGCCCGCCTGACCGCCTGGGACAACCGCACGGGAAAACCCTACGAATTCATCTTCGAACCCAGCCTGGGATTGATCGAAGACCCGGCGATCGGCGCCAGCGGAGGACTCTGGGTACGCGGCGGGATCCGCATCCAACGCGAAGACGGCCGAACCTTCGAAGTTCGGAACAGGGTAGTGCTCTGCCGCTGCGGACACTCCCGCAACAAGCCCTATTGCGACGGTGCGCATGCCGCCGTCAAATGGAAAGACGGGCTGGAGGGAACCCCCGACGGAGAAACGCTCCCCCGAAGCGTTGCCAGTGCAAAAATCGAAACCCACTGACCGGCCTGCCGTTCCATTCGAATAAAATAGAGTCCACCGGCACGCTGTACGGCTTGGCTCGATATACTTCGGCCCCGAAACGGGACGCTCCATTCTACAATACGCTCCGATAGATTCCCGCCCATATCGATAAAAGAAACCCCGTTGAGATTTCAACGGGGTTTTTCATGCGAACAACGATTCGTCGTCCTATTTCTTATCGGGTTTGGCGATCGTTTCGCGCATCGTAGTATCCGCCATGATGTTCTTCATCTTATAGTAATCCATCACGCCCAGATTTCCGCTGCGGAACGCTTCGGCCATAGCCAGCGGCACTTCGGCTTCGGCCAGAATCACCTTGGCGCGGGCATCCTGCGCCTTGGCCTTGTTCTCCTGTTCGAGCGCCACGGCCATCGCACGCCGCTCCTCGGCTTTCGCCTGGGCGATGTTCTTGTCGGCCTGCGCCTGGTCCATTTGCAGCTGGGCGCCGATGTTCTTGCCCACGTCGATATCGGCGATGTCGATCGAAAGAATTTCGAACGCCGTTCCCGCATCCAATCCCTTCTCCAGCACCACGCGGGAGATCGAATCGGGATTCTCCAGCACGATCTTGTGCGACTGTGCCGAGCCGATCGACGAAACGATACCTTCGCCGACACGTGCCAGAACCGTTTCCTCACCGGCACCGCCGACCAACTGCTTGATATTGGCCCGCACCGTAACGCGCGCCTTGGCGATCAGCTGAATACCGTCCTTGGCCACTGCAGCTACCGGCGGAGTATTGATGACTTTGGGATTGACCGACATCTGTACCGCTTCGAATACATCGCGGCCCGCCAGATCGATCGCCGTAGCCATCTTGAAATCGAGCATAATATTGGCTTTCTGGGCCGACACCAGCGCATGCACCACATTGGTCACGTTACCTCCGGCCAGATAGTGGGCTTCGAGCTCGTTGGGATTGAGTTCCAGACCGGCCTTCGTACTCTCGATCATCGACGATACGATCGTCGAGGGCGGCACCTTGCGCCAGCGCATCAAGATCAACTGCAACAAACTGATCCGCACGCCCGACACCAGTGCCGAAAACCACAAGCCTACGGGAATGAAGTAAAAAATAAGCCAAATCGCAAAAAGCGAAACGAAGACGATTAATGCAATGATACCGATTTCCATCTTTTATCTATTTAATGTGTTTGCGTACGATTATATTGAAATTTTCGAAGCCGACGACTTCTACCTCCCGGCGGGGATCTATGTAACTGTCCATGGACTTGGCTTCGTAAATCTTACCGCCGATCTCCACTTTGCCCATCGGGGCCAGGCGCGAAACGGTCATTCCCGTATCTCCGACACGGACACTCTGCTGCACCGGTTCGGGCATCACAGAGGAATCGACCTTCTGTTTCAAAGAGAAACGGCGCCAGGTTTTGGATCGCAGCGAAACGACAGTCGCCACGAACGAAAGGACGAGAACCACGGCGACGACGATTCCGCCCGCCAAAGGACCATAATCCCGGAAAGCGATATAAATGGCACCGCCGTAGCTGACCAACGCGAGAATCGCCCCGATCGATACGCCCGGCAGCAGGACGAGCTCCGCCACCAAAAACAGTAACCCGAAAAAGACCAGCAGAACGATAAAAAACATATTCACAGCATTAAAAATTACCGAAAAAGATCGGAGTAACCGGTTCGCAGGCCGAATTTCCACCCGATGCACCGATATACGTCCGAATACGGACCTACATTCTTTTGGGTGAAGATACGCAAAAAATTCGATTATTCAGCAATTTCCGTCACTTTTACCGATAATTGAGGATCGGCGGCGCGAATCGCGGCAACCGCCTGATCCGCGACAGCCTTGTTGTCGAACTGTCCGACGACGAAAAGATCCGCCCCCACGCGGGACAGGTCGCAGCCGGGAGCGGCCTGCGCGATCGCCTGCTTCACGGCATCCGACAGATTCTGCTCACTGGAGATCTCCACCCGGAAAACGGCCATTTCAGCCTCAGGGGTCCGTGTCAGATTGGTATATTCCCCGTCGTACCACACGGCCAGTTCCGGACGGCGGAATCCTTTCGTCCGCAGCAACTCCTGTGCATCGACGGCTTCGGCCTTGGTCGCGAAACCTCCCGCGAAATAGCGGTAACGCCCTACGTCGGTCTTCAATACATAGAGCGGAGAAGCGTTACGGAAAATGGAGATATTCTGTTTGTACTTATACTCCCCGAGCAAGATTCGGTAGATCACTCCATGCTCATAGACAGGACAGTCCGGAATCGGCTTTTTATACGTATAGCGCCCCGCAACAAATTCGACCGGCTCGTAATCGAGGAAATAGCGTTCCGTAATCTCCGGCTTCGGAAGACGAAAATCTATCGTCTGAAGCTGTAAAGCCACCCGCTTCAAGGAATCGGATGCAAGTCCCAACCCCAGCAGCCGGGCGATTTCCCGCTCATAATCCGTCAAATAGCGTTTCCGGATATAATAATCGGGGAGCGCATCGACAAGCCCTTCGGCCTGGGCCGCAGACATCTGCCGCCGCACATCGTCCAACGCCTTCTGCTGGCGTGCCTGCTGTTCTCTGCAATTCAACTTATCCAGGATATAATCGTAAGCATAGCTCTTGTTATCATACACATATCCCCATACGGCCGTCAGCGAATCCCGCAAAACCCGGCCCAGGTTGGCTACCGTGCGGTAACGACCGAAAAGATCGACAGCCGCCTGCTCCGTACGAACGGTATCGTACTGCTGCTTCAAAAGAGTCTGCTGCCGGTAGTTCTCCAGCAGGCGCCCGGCACATCCGGCCACCTCCGCCTCCATGCGCTGCGCCCGGAGCAGAGCCTCGTAATCACGTGCCGGAAGATTCTCACGGAAATAACCGTTGAACACGAGATTCCGACTCTGCTGCGATTCGGGAGTCTGCGTGATAAGAGATTTTTCCGTTTCGGCCGCCGGAACATAATCGGGATGTTCGGTCAGCCAAGCCTGCTCGATGGCGTTGATCCGGGCCGCGACCTGCGTACGGAGTCCCTGGGCAGAGAGCATTTCGCTTTCGAGCGAGAGAATCTGAGCGCCGTAAGTCTCCTGTGCGGCCGGATTTTCCCGCAGCATCGCACGCAGTCCTGCAATCCGGGTCTGCATCTCGTCGATCCGGACCTGCAACCGACTGTCCTGATCCCGAAGCGCAACGTATTCCGAATTCGACTGCAGGGCAGGAATACCGGGCCCCGCCGGGTCGGAAGCTCCTCGCACGATAACGACCGAGAAGGTCAAAAATAAACCGATCAATAACTTATGCCACATCATTTCCACCATCTGATTAACAAGAATTGCAACAATCCGAATATCTCCAGACGTCCCAACAACATAAGCGCCGTGAAGATAAATTTCACGATCGCCGGCAAATCACCGTAGTTGGCCATCGAATTAACCCCTCCAAATCCCGGACCTACATTGCCGATAGAAGCCACGCACCCCGAAAAACTGGTCATCAGATCTACGCCGAAAAGCGTACAGAGAATCGTTCCGATGAGAATGAGAAGCAGGTAGGCCACGATGAAAAGCGACACCGTATGCAGCACGCCCGCTTCCTGAATCACACCGTCCATCTTGAGCCGGATGACGGCATTCGGATGCTGCTGCTGCTTCACCCGGATGTAAAGCATCTTCAGAGCCATCAATGCTCGATTGGCCTTCATACCACCCGAGGTGGAACCCGCACAAGCGCAGATCAACGAGCCCAGTATCAGCAAAATAATTGCGAACGGAGTCCACAGGCTGGAATCGGCCGTAGCGAAGCCGGAAGTCGATGTCACGGAAACAAACTGGAACGACGCGAAACGCAGCGATGACCTGAACGTAGGATAAATATCGGCGATATATAAACTCAGGGCGATCAGCAGGCTTCCCAGAATCAACATTCCGAGATAAAACAAAGTGACTTCGCTACGGAAAATATTGTTGCGCTTACCGGTAACGGTCGCATAGATCAAACCGAAATGGATGCCTGAAATACCCATCGCGAAGATGAGTACCATGTCGATCATCGCACTGTCGTAAAAGGCGACACTGGTATTTTTGGTTCCGAACCCGCTGGTCGCACAGGCCGACATCGAATGACATACGGCATCGAACCAGTTCATTCCGGCGAATTTCAGCATGAAAGTGAAAAATATCGTAAGTCCGACATAGACGAACAACAAGATCTGAACCACCATCTGAGCCCTGTAACGATAATTGTCCCGGGCCAGGGTGGACATCTCGACACTCGAAAGCATCATTTTGCTGGTACCCAGTGCAGGCAGGATCACCAGCGCGAACATCACCACGCCCATACCTCCGACCCAGGTCGAGGACATCCGCCAGAACTGCAATCCCCGGGGCAGCGCCTCGACATTTTGCAAAATCGAAGATCCTGTGGTCGTAAAGCCCGAAACAGTTTCGAACCAAGCATTTATCACGCTGAACTCACCGCCCCAGATCAGGTAGGGAAACATACCGACGACGCAGGCGAGCAACCATGAACCGACCACGATGCAAAACCCCTCCTTATTGGTGATCCGATCCTGCTTTTCCACGAAAATGAGCGGGAAGCCCCCCAACAGCGCCGTCAGCAGAGCCGAGAGCAGCAACGGGTAAAACGCGGAATCCATGTGGTTGACATAGGAGATCCCTGCCGAAACGAACATAAAGAATGCCAACAACAGCATAATCATTCCCACGTATCGCAATATCACATTGACCCGCATGACTCTCTACGCTTTATTTTGTTTCAGCATGGCGACGAGTGCCTCGATTTTTTCCTTGAGTTCCAGGATTTCGTCCTTACACTCGGCTTTCACGGCAAAGGGTATCCTGAAGGTCAGATACTGTCCGAGCCCCTTGTTCATCGCCACGATCGGATTGACACAGTAGAGCATCGTAAAGTAAAAGAGCATCAACACTGTAGCGATCATCACCACCAGCGATATCAGCACGGGAGTAACGGCCCGGTAAGCGTTTTTCTTGAGCTGCTCGGCCCGCGGAGCCAGCGAACTCTGCGTCGAAGTCATATAGTCCCGAACCGCCGTGACGACCTTTTCGTACTGTTTTTCATAATATTCGTTGTACCACACCTCTCCCGACTCGTCCCCTGCCTTCGGGGATTCGGTCGCGAGAAACATCTTGGTCAGCACCAGCAACTCGGTAGTCGCACCCGTCAGGGAGTCGAGCGCCGAGCGGTCCAACGCTCCTTTCTGGGCCGTAGCCACCGCATGTTCCAACCGCTGCATTCCCGTGCGGCACAGGCTATCGTAACTCGCATCTTGCAGGATCGCCAAATGCACGATCGCCACGTTTTGATCATGCACGGCGCCGAGCATCTCCTTGGCGAGCTCCACATTCCGCTGGTTGGCTTTCAAAATCTCCTCGGTGTCGTAGCTCAAGTGACTCAGCTCGAAAAAAGAGATCATCCCCGAGGCGAACAACAACCCGACGATACTCAAGAAAGCAATGGATATTCTTCTTCGAATTCCCGTCATACGCGTTTAACTGTTAAAATCGTCCCAAACCGCCCGTATCGGCAGGGCAGTCCCCCCACCCGAACATATCCGGAGCGATGCAACAAATATAATGCAAGGCAAGGGCAAAAGCAAACTTGTTTGAATCTTACCGAGCTACAAGCCGTATTCCGAAAAACAGTTCAAGGCGTAACCAATGCCGAATCCGGCAGACTACACCGCAACTCGTTCTTACAAAAACGACCGGACGGTACGGCAAGCCCAGCCGCCGCCCGCCCGAAATACAGGCCATTTTCGCAAAATACAATGCGGCCCGGAGGCAAGGCCGCATCCGGCCGGAATGCCGAAACGAAATTCACCCGAACCTTCGCCTGATACAAATATACGAAGAAATCGCTAATTATCCACGATTTCGCCTTCGAGATCGTTCGCATCGTCCATACGCCCCAGCCGCACCCGGCAAATCGTGTTGATCCGACTCCGGTCGTAGGGGGCCTTGACCCGGCGGTAGTTGCCCGTATAGCCGAACATCATCCCGCCCCGCATCGTGCTCTCGAACAACACCTCGTCCGTCGTACCTTCGGCCCGGGCGCAGAATTCGCCGTGCAGTCGGCGGCAAAGCTCTTCCAGCTCCTCCACGCGCCGTGTAGCCACCGAAGGCTGCACTTTGTCCGGAAAATCGACGGCCGGCGTGCCGGGACGCTCCGAGAAGGGGAAAATATGCAAATAGGCCGGTGCAAGGCGCTCCAGGAACTCGTAGGTCGTACGGAAATCGGACTCCGTCTCACCGGGAAAACCGACGATCACGTCGATCCCGATAAAGGCGTCCGGCATCAGGCGCCGCACGGCCTCGATCCGCTCGGCGAATTTTTCGGTCGTATAGCGGCGGCGCATCCGTGCAAGCACGCTGTCCGAACCGCTCTGAAGCGGGATATGAAAGTGATGCTGGAATTTAGGTGACGAAGCGCAAAACGCTATTATCTCATCCGTTAAAAGATTCGGCTCTATCGAAGATATACGGTAGCGTTCGATGCCTTCGACCTCGTTCAGGGCCCGCAGCAGATCGATGAACCGCTCACCCGTCGTGCGTCCGAAATCGCCCGTATTGATCCCCGTGATGACGATCTCCCGCTGTCCCGCAGCGGCGATTTGTTCGGCTTCCTTCACCAGATCGGCGATCGGCATATTGCGGCTGGCGCCCCGCGCATAGTGGATCGTACAGTAGGCGCACTTATAGTCGCAGCCGTCCTGCACTTTCAGGAACGCGCGGGTACGGTCGCCGCTCGAAAAGGCGGCGAAGAAATTGGTCAGCTCCTCCGCGTCGCAACTGGTGAACTGTGCGGGCCCCTTGCCCGCAAGAGCCGCTACACGCCTGAAAAGTTCGCCCTTGTCGTTGTTGCTCAGCACCAGATCGACCCCTTCGATCGAGGCGATCTCCTGCGGTTTGAGCTGGGCATAGCAACCGGTGACGACAATAATCGCCGCCGGGTTGCGCCGATGGATTTTACGGATCAGGTTACGGCATTTCTTGTCGGCATGTTCGGTCACAGAACAACTGTTGATGACCGAAATATCCGCCGCTTCCGAAACCCCGACCCGGATGAAGCCGCCCGCTTCGAATTCACGGGCGAGGGTAGAGCTCTCCGAAAAGTTGAGCTTGCAGCCCAAGGTGTGAAAATTGACTCTGCGTCGCTGCATATTTCTGCTGTAAATTTGAGCGAAAGTACGAAAAACTATGCGAATCCGACCATTTTATCGGCAAAAATCACACACACGTCCGGATAAAAGAGCAGGGGCGCCCTGCAACGGGCACCCCTGCGACATACATCAAAACAGGGCGATCTACTCCTCTCTCACGGGTTGCATCACGGCTCCGCCCACAGGCTGTACGGGCCGGTTTTCCCACAGATCGCCGAAAGATCTCATCGACCGGCAACTGCCGCGCGTGTGCATGGCGGACGGCAACTGCGGTTTGTTATCGGTCTTGATCCACTGCAGGGCAAGGTATCCGAGCTGATCCATCATCGTACCGAATTCACCCGGATAAATCGCCGAATCATCGATTTGGACATCGGGTGTGAAGCCATCCGAGTAATCCCGGAAGCCCTTGGCATTTTCAATATAGAACGAAACGGGGAAAAGCAGGAAATCGTAATTGTGAAACGAGCGGACCACACCTTCCATACCTACGTTCTTACCGTTAGTGGGCATCCCGATAAGATTGACCTCAATATCAAGGCCGCGCAGACCGTTGATGACCATTTCGCTCGCCGAAGCAGTCGTTTCGCTCACCAGGACATAGATTTTCTTCAAGCCCAAAGCATGTTGCAAGGCTCTTTCGATCGGTTCGTACACGCTTTCGAACGTCTCCTTGACGCCGATCTTGTAGTCGCCACTCTCTCCGGCCTCCGTGCGGTCCTCGTTGAACGTCATATGAGCATAGAGCTGTCCCTTGTACGCCTCACCTGCGATAAGCGTACCGAGCACAGTACTCGAAAGCACATCGCCACCGTTGTTGTAACGCAGATCGAGGATCAGGTCGGTGACATTCTGTGCACGGAAACGGTCGAAAGCGGCTATCAACTCCTCATCGTAATCGACATCGAAGCCCATATAGAGCAGATAACCGGCCTTCTTGTCCGACTCTTCGATTTCGACCACTTTATCCATATAGATAGCCGGACTGGTGAAGGTCGCACTTCCGAGTTGCACATTCCCTTTCGGGGTAAGCACAGGAGTAGTCCCGTTGTCGGTCCACGTGACACTGTTCACCGTAACATCGACCGCACCGTCGTACACGGCCCGGCCCAAACTCTGATAGTTGCTTTCGGTCACCTCCTCGCCATTGACCGCCGTGATGAAGTCGCCGCGCACGAGACCGGCTTCCGCAGCCGGCGTTCCGGGGATGACGACCATGACCACAATTCCGATATAATCGTCCCCGAGTCGGGTCGCATCCAACAGATAGATACCCGAACCGACATACGCCTCGCCGGGAGTACGCGACAGAGGCGCATCGCTTTCCAAACGCGAATAGTAATACATACGTTTCTGCCCCTGCCAATGACCGTCTTCGCGGTTCACCTCGTCCTGAGCGGCTACACCGTCGAGAATCGAGAAGAAAAAGAAGTCATAACAAAGACTGTAATCGAGCGAAACATTCTCGATGGCACGATTCCAGAGATAACGGCTCTTCATGTACTCGGCAACCCATTCGTTCACGCTGCGGTATTTTCCGTCCCCCTGCTCAATTAATCCTTTGCCCTGCTTCACCACGAACGAAACCGGCGAAGCATATCCCCACACACTGACGGTAATCGTCGCGGAACGAGCTTCGGCCCGGGTATTTTTGGCAACTTTCAGACGCAGCAACGATTCGCCCGCCATACCCGAACCGGTTTGCACTTCGCACCAGTCAGCCGAACTCCGGGCAGTCCAATCGCTTGCGGCGGCAAACGTGTAATTAAGCACCCCGCCTTCGATCTCGACCTGGTTTTCGGCACTCCAGGCTGCATCGGCGATTCCATTGCCCGCAAGAAGCTCTTCATCGTCGCTGCACGACACGCCGGCCGTCAGCACCAGCAGTACGACCAGCATCCATCCGAATAAATTCTTCATAACACAAGTTTTTTAGGATTAACGCATCAATCGTTCAGCCACAGCTCGACGGTTGTCCACTGCAGGTGACGCTCCGAGGTTTACGGTCACGCGCTCGGGCATGGAGAGATGTCGCACGCTCTTCACGGCAGCAGGCTCGGGCCCCTGATCGGCATCGCGCTTCAGCACGATCTCTTCCGACGCTGCGAACACCATGTCGCCCCACCACTGACTCGTACCCGACAACACACCGGGATAGTAGGTAAAGGTACCGTAATCGGTTTCTTCGACCAACTTCTTGATCGTCACTGTCAGATCATCCGACACCTCGACAGGGAAGCTGCGTACCGCATCCGTATAGCGGTCGCTAGTCGGACGTTTGGCGAAAGCGTGGAAATAGTATTGCTTACCATCGAAATTCAACATCGTGTAATCCAGTTCGTTGTTCACAGGCAGACTCGTCGAAATCGTTTCGTCGCTGGTGAACTCGATGAACCACTTCGGCCCGTAATTCGCATTGGCCTCCTCTTCGGTCGCTGCCCAGCCGTTGGCGAGCAGCTCTTCGGGGCTGGCATAATCCACTCCGCACGGCGCGAAGCCCAGAACGACCAGACGGTTCAGATCGGAATAGGCTTTCTCGGTAGCTTCGTTCACACCCGTAGCGATGGTAACGGAGAAAGTGACCGGATCACCGTTGCTGTCTTTGGTCGTCGCAGTGTATTTGCCGGGCAGCTTCGCACGCAGCTCCCCGCCTTGCTGCGGCGGTAAAAGGGTGGTGAACTCCACTATTTCGGAAACGCCCACACCTTCTGCGTTGGCCGCATAAACGCCGAACTCGTACTCGGTATTGGGCAGCAGCTCTCCACTCTCGATGACAAGTCCCTCTTCGCTCATAGCCGCAGCCACCTCCTGTTCGGTAAGCTGCGTACCGTTGTTGTAAATGACATCGCCGGCCGTAAGATTCTCATTACCGGGGCGGCCGAGCACTTCGTCGATGGAGCCCTTCGGGAAAACACCGGCCGTCATCGCTACCGCATAAGTCGCATTGACCTTGAAAGCGGCCTTGTTCCACGGAGTTTCGACAGTCTGTGTTTCGACGGCCAAAGTCGGTTTGGGGCCTGTAGGCTCTCCCGTCGTGAAGTCGTAAAGCAGAACCTTTTCGCGCAACTCCTTGTCGAAGCCCACGATACCCACCTGATATTCGGTATTGGGTTTGAGTCCCGTCGCATTGACGGTGATAGCCTTCGTACTCTCGTTCGTAAGATCGTCCCAGTGGCCGATGATCATGCGACGCACGGAAGCCTCTCCCTCGAAAGCGGTATAATCGAAATCTGCCCGAGAAGCAACCAAATAGCGGAAACGCTCGATTCCCTCCTCCGGCTCGATGGCAATATCGGCCGTCATCGAACCGATGTTACCCACGGAAACCTCGAAGTCGTAAGGCGCGACACCGGCCTTCTTGGTTTTGAAGAGGAGCGACTTCACAGCCGACTCTGCGACCTGGCCATTCTCGTCCACTTCACCGGCAATGATGATAAACTCCATGTCGGAATAGATATCCTGACGAAAATCGACGATATCGAAGAAAGTGGTATCGAAATTATAGGTTTGATCCTCGGTCGCTTCCGCACCGAAAGCACTTACATACGAATGCAGGCTTCCTCCGATTAAACTTACGATGTAATCGTAGTCGGACTTCGAAAGACAGACGTGCTTGTACTTGGTCACCCCTTCGGGCTTCATGATATGGTAGGAGAAAGAGGTAAGTCCGACACTTTCGAGCGTAATCATCTCGGTATAGGGAACATGCGTGTCGATCACCTCGGAAGCGAGATCGCTGTAAACTAAAGGATTGATGTTGCGTACCGCAACATAAAGATTGTATTCCGTGTCGCCGGCAAGATCGTTCAGATCGACCTTTACTGTTTTCTCTCCTTCGAAATAACGGACAGGTCCTCTTTCGAAGAGCGCCTCCGCATCGGCGATCGTTTCTGTGGCCGGCAATACGGCATAGACATAGTCGGAGGCATTGTTCGTATTGATTGTAAATGAAGCCGTTGTACGATTTACTTCATCTACGCTGACATCAACTGTGGGGGGGGGAGTTGTGGGTCTTTGTTTTCGACACCGTCATCACTGCACCCCGACAGTCCGCACGCTGCCAGCAATGCCAATCCGGTCAAACCGAGAAATAAAGATGTACGCATAAATGTAAAAATTTAAGAGATTAAAGATTGGTTTTGCGAATGCCGAAGAACCTATGAACAAGCATTCGTATTCAAATATACGAAAAAAAATGATATGACGCACCGAATATTCGATTTTTTAATGTCTTTCACCAAAAAGCATACGAATTCCGGTGTATGCACAGCCTGTCTTCCGACCGATACCGCTCTCTGCGGCAACCAAGGCACGGGCCCCGCAAATCGGACGGAACAAAATACGGTTGCTGCGATATAAAACGGCTCCCGGTTCTATTTTTTGTAAAAAATCCGTAAATTTGCAAACTAATGATTACCGCACCATGGAGTTTTTCAACGACCTTGTCCGATACAGCTACCTCAATCACGCTTTTTGGGCGTGCATCCTGTCGGGCATTACGTGCGGAATCATCGGCACTTACGTCGTCTGCCGGCGGCTGGTCTTCCTCAGCGGCGGCATCACGCACTCCTCGTTCGGCGGACTGGGCATCGCTTTCTACCTCGGAATCAATCCGATTCTGGGTGCGATGGTCTTCGCCGTCCTCTCGGCACTGGGGATCGAATGGGCCAACGACCGGGGCCGTATCCGGGAGGATTCGGCCATCGGCATCATCTGGTCGGTAGGTATGGCCATCGGCGTACTGTTCATGAGCCTGCGCCCGGGCTACACATCGGGCGACCTCTCGAATTTCCTGTTCGGCAGCATCGTAACGGTCACCCGCACCGATGTCCAGGCGCTCGCCGTTCTGACGCTCGTGGTAATTGTCGGCACGCTCCTTTGGCTGCGTCCGGTCATGTACGTCGCCTTCGACCGCGACTTCGCCCGCAGCCAGGGAATCCCGACCCGGCTAATCTCCTATACCATGTCGGCACTCATCGCCGTCACGATCGTACTCTCGATCCGCATCATGGGCATCGTGCTGCTGATCTCGCTGCTGACTATTCCCGTAACGATCGTCAATACGTTCACCAAATCCTTCCGCACGCTCGCACCGGCCGCCGCAGCCGTCGCCGTCGCGGGGAACCTCGCGGGACTCGCCCTGAGCTACAATTTCGAAGTTTCGCCCGGTGCGGCCATAATATTTACCCTGACCGTTACGCTTATTTTAGTAAAACTGCTAACTTTGCTCGTCAAAAAACGCCGCCGCGCCGATGAAAACCATCTATAAACTCGTTCTCAAGTCCTATCTGGGACCCATGGTGCTGACGTTCTTCATCATCATGTTCGTGCTGATGATGAATGTACTGTGGCGCTACATCGACGAGCTGGTCGGCAAAGGACTCGATCCCGGTACGATCATCGAACTGCTCTGCTACGCCACGATCAACATGATCCCGATGGCTCTGCCGCTCGCCACGCTGCTGGCGGCCATTATGACCATGGGTAATCTGGGCGAAAACTACGAGCTGCTCGCTATGAAGTCGGCGGGGATGTCGCTGCCTAAGATCATGAGGCCGCTGCTCGTGGTCGTAAGTATATTGGCTGTCGGCAGTTTCTTCATCGCCAACAACTTAGTGCCATACGCCAACAAAAAATTTTTCCGTACGATATACGACATTCGCCAGATGAACCAGACCCTCGAGTTTCAGGACGGGCTCTTCTTCAACGGCATCGACGGCATGAGCATCCGCGTCGGACACCAGAATCAGGAAACAGGGCTGCTGACCGACGTGTTGATTTACGACAACCGCAACGCATCGGGCAATATGACCACGACCGTCGCCGATTCGGGCTATATCCGGCTCTCGGACGACAAGCGCTTTCTGGAGATCACGCTCTTCAACGGCGAACGCTACGAACAGACCCGAAATTCGAGTCAGTGGTACAACAAAAGTTCCCTGCAACGCAATAAATTCGAGCTTCAGAAAGCCAATATTTCCATTTCGGGATTCGAAATGCAGCGCACGGATGCCGATCTGTTCAACAACGCCCAGACCAAAAACATCTCCGAGCTGCAATACGAAATCGACACGCTGACACAGCAGGTCAATTCGGCGACGACCCGATCCTATGACCCGTTGCTCAAGGAGCGTATCTTCGTGCGGGATACGACCGTCATAACCGACCGAAACGATTCGGTGGTCGTAGAAAAACGGGATTTCAGGCCGATGGATGCCCTCGACTCCCTGGCGACTCTCGACCTGCGCTCCAAGGACCGAATCTGGAGCCAGGCCGTTTCAGCCGCACGCAACTCCCGGTCTATGTTCTCGTTCGACGAATCGCAGGCCAAAAATGCGCTCAACCAGCTCTACCGCAGCAAGGTCGAATGGCACAAGAAATTGGCGCTTCCGGTGACGATCATCATCTTCTTCCTGATCGGAGCACCGCTGGGCGCTATCGTCCGCAGAGGCGGTCTGGGTATGCCGATCGTAATCTCGGTCATCTTCTTCGTCATCTACTACATTATCAGCAGTTCGGGCGAAAAGATGGCCAAAGAGGGCACGTGGGAGGCATTCTACGGCACGTGGCTCTCGGCCTTCGTACTGGCGCCCGTCGCCATCTACCTCACATACAAGGCCACGAACGACTCGGGGCTGCTCGACGTGGATTGGTACGTCGTAAAATTCAAGAAAATCAAGGAGAAGATCTCCGGGATATTCGCACGTTTCGCACATAAAAACAAAAAATAAAACAGACCATGAAAAACGAAAAAGTACTGAATACAATAGAAGAAGCCATCGAGGATTTCCGTCAGGGAAAAATCGTCATCGTCGTCGATGACGAAGACCGGGAAAACGAAGGCGACTTCATCATAGCAGCCGAGAAGGTGACGCCCGAAATCGTCAATTTCATGCTCAAGAACGGTCGCGGTGTGTTGTGTGCCCCGCTTTCCGAAGAGCGCTGCGCACAGCTCGAACTCAACATGATGGAGCCGAACAACACCTCGCTGCTCGGCACGCCATTCACCGTGACGGTCGATCTGCTGGGCGAAGGCTGCACCACGGGCGTTTCGATCCACGACCGCGCGGCGACCCTGCGGGCACTGGCCGACCCGAAGACCAAACCCTCCGACCTGGGGCGTCCGGGGCACATCAACCCGCTCCGAGCCCGTCAGAAAGGCGTTCTGCGCCGTCCGGGACATACCGAAGCCGCCGTGGACCTGGCTCGACTGGCCGGGCTGCAACCCGCCGGAGCACTGATAGAGATCATGAACGAAGACGGTTCGATGGCCCGCCTGCCGCAACTGCTCGAAGTGGCGGAGAAATACGGCCTGAAGATCATTTCGATCGCCGACCTGATCGCCTACCGCCTGCGTAACGAATCGATCGTAGAACGCGGTGAAACGGCCGAGATGCCGACCGAATACGGCATGTTCAAAATCACCGTGTTCCGTCAGAAGAGCAACGGGCTGGAACACATGGTACTGACCAAGGGCGAATGGACCGAAGACGAGCCGGTACTGCTCCGCGTGCACTCCTCGTGCGCCACGGGCGACATTTTGGGATCGTGCCGCTGCGACTGCGGCGCACAGCTCCACGAAGCGATGCGCATGATCGAAAAAGAGGGCAAGGGCGCCGTCGTTTATCTCAGCCAGGAAGGACGAGGCATCGGACTCTTCAACAAGATCGCAGCCTACAAACTCCAGGACGAAGGACTGGACACGGTGGATGCCAACGTGCGCCTGGGCTTCGGCGTCGATGAGCGCGACTACGGCGTGGGCGCCAGCATCATCCGCGAAATGGGGATCAAACACATGCGCCTGATGACCAACAATCCGCTCAAAAGAGTAGGGTTGGAGGGTTACGGCCTGAAGATCGACGAGATCGTACCGATCGTCATCGCCCCCAACAAGTACAACGAACGCTACCTCGAAACCAAACAGGAGCGCATGCACCACAAACTCAACCTCTGCAAACATTAAAATACTAAAGATATTACCGGAGAATCGTCCGAAGGGATTTTCTCGGTTTTGCCGCAGCCCGAAATCCTTGTCCGCAAGGCATGAACGGAACGGATGGCAGAACCGCGAATGGAACCGCCGGACAGCCGGAAGCGAATTTCCGGACAGCAATATTTCAACGAAAATGAACGCCAAGGATTTGCGAATCGTCTTCATGGGTACGCCCGAATTCGCCGTGCCGTCGCTGCGTGCACTGGTGCGCAGCGGCTACAACCTCGTCGGGGTCGTCACAACCCCCGACAAACCGGCGGGACGCGGACAGAAACTGCACGAAAGCGACGTGAAAATCGCGGCCCGAGAGTTCGGATTGCCGATCCTGCAACCGGAGAAGTTGCGCGATCCGGCCTTCGTAAGTGCGATGGAGGAGCTTCGGCCCGACCTGGGAATCGTAATTGCCTTCCGGATGCTGCCGGAGGTCGTCTGGGCGATGCCCCGACTCGGCACCTTCAACCTGCATGCGTCGCTGCTACCGCAATACAGGGGTGCGGCACCGATCAACTGGGCGATCATCAACGGAGAATCCAAAACGGGCGTCACCACTTTCCTATTGAACCACGAAATCGACAAGGGAGCTATTTTAGGCCAAGTGGAAATGCCGATTCAGCCGGAAGATAACGTAGGAACTCTTTATGATAGGCTAATGACCGTCGGAGCCGATCTGGTCGTGCAGACCGTCGAACGGATCGCTGCCGGGGAGATCACCCCCGTCGTACAGCCCGACGAGGACACATCGCTGCGTCCGGCGCCCAAAATCTTCAAAAACGACTGCCTGATCGACTGGACTCAATCCGGAAAACGCATCATCGATTTCATTCGCGGGCTGTCGCCCTATCCGGCAGCCTGGACCCGGCTGCTGCGAGAGGAACAGGAGGCGAATTCGGCCAAGATTTTCGAAGCGCGCTTCGAAGCCGGTGGTCCGGAAGCTCCATGCGGCACGATCGACACCGACAACCGCAAATACCTGCGGATCCGATGTGCGGACGGTTGGATCGACGTCCTCTCGCTGCAATTATCCGGCAAGAAACGCATGGCAGCGCAAGAGCTGCTGCTCGGATTCCGCGATGCAAACTCCTACGTCTGTCGATAAAACGCCATCTGCAATCGGAATAACGAGGAAATCCGAAGAGGATTTTTAGACAGGAAGCATCGAAGCCCGGTCGAACGCCCGGCAACAAAGCAATGAATAAACCGAAACGATAAATAAAAATAAGCCGTAAAAATCGCATAATGCTCAATCGGTTTACTATATTTGTAATCGGAACATAAAACCATTTTGCCTATAAGAAAATAACATCAATTCTATTCTTCAGTACAATACGTCATACCGTCCGATAGGATACGGGTATGACGATACATATAAAAAGCGTTAGCTTTATTTCTTGCTTTCTGAAACTTCGCAACTTTCAAAAAGTCTGACAAGAGTAAAGTGTAAACGCTCACGTTCAACGTGGGCTTTACTCTTATTTGTCAGACAAGGTATTGCGAAGACCTCAGAAAGCAAATAAAAAGTTTAGCCTGCGTTTTTTATATACCTGTCAAACAACACCATTCATTATTCAACTCAAAAGAAAATTTCCTATGAAACAAATTTTATTACTGATATTGCTTACGGCAAGCAATGATGTCTTAGCGCAGGAGCGAATAGATACACTCTACTACAACCGTTCAGGATCAGTCGTGCCGAGTCCGGCTTTTGCCGAATATTATCGGATAGCGCTTTATCCTGCGGATTCGGCGGGATCCAAAATGTTCAGGGATTTTTATATTTCGGGAGAATTACGGACAGAAGGGCATTTTCAGACAATCGATACGCTCGATGACCGCCGGACAGTGTTTGACGGAAAGATCGTTTCCTACTTCAAGAATGGTCGCATATCGGAAAAATCATATTATTCGGGCGGACTATTGGAGGGGGAATATCTGCAGTACGACGAGAATGGAATGTTAAAAACGCGTGCATCATATGCCAGAGGCGAGTTGTCCGGAACATACGAAACATACGGCGAAGACGGCTCTTACCTAAAGATGGAATATCAGGCAGGAAAGCCGATTCACGATTATTATTTGCTGGCGGACGGCGAAGGGCACTCATTCAAGGTCCGTATTGCGGACGATATGACGATATGGGAATCACCGGACATAACGGAACGATTGGTCGATTACCGGGACGGTGTGCCCTGGGAAGTCTATTTCAAAAACGGATTGACAATCGCGCTGACGGATGCCATTGTCCGGGATTACGGTAAGTGGCACCGGGTCAATGTGGTTATCTCCAATAATTCACTGACACCGATCGAGTTCAATCCGGAGACCGATATAATAGCCTATTCCGTAGACAAACACGATGTCGCCACCGATTTGCAAGTATGGTCTTACAACAGCTATCTGAAGAAAGTGAATCGTTCGCAGACTTGGTCTGTTGTTTTGAAAGGTGTCAGCGAGGGATTGGCTTCTGCCGGTGCAGGCTATTCGACCTCCACAACGACCGGTTACGGCAGCTACGGTGGTTACAACAATTACGGCGGCCATTTCTCTTATACGGCTACGACCACAACTTATAATGCCGCCGATGCCTATTTAGCCCGCTTGGCTTCTCAACAGCGGTTCGCCGATTTCTGTCAGGCTTTGCAGGAGTCAAGACAGGTCATAGAGCAGGATTATTTGAAGAAAACCACGATATATCCCGGAGAATCCATATCCGGATTTGTTCATATAGCATGGACTAAGGGAGAGCGTGTCGTATTCGTTATCCTAATTGAAGGTATCGAATACATTTATGAGTGGGGCTTCGACAGGAAGAATGTTTTTTTATTGAATAACACGGTGTTAAAATCAGTGAAGGTCGGGTAGCATTTACACGGCTCTACTATTTTGTTTTGTAGTCTCCTTCGCAGAATATTACATAAAGAAGAATTTGTAAAATACGTACAATTTCAAGATGATTTCTATCTCGAAAGAGAGAAATATCGCAATGTTCCGTTCCCAATGTTTGTTTTTTGTGTTTTCGAAGGGTTAAATTTTGAACGATTCACAGCAAGGGGATTCGATCTCTTTTTCCGACTGTTCGAGGACAGGCTCCCTCCGGGCCGGATTTCGAGCGATACAAAACACTCCAAAAACACCGGCTCGATCGGGAAGCGGATTATGCCTCTTTTCCCTCTTCCGCCGCGACCGATTGCGCCAGCTCCGAAAGAATACGGACATGCACCCGCTCGTCGGAAACAATCTTATTGAGAAGCTGGATAGCTACTGTGGCCGACTGTGTCAGCTTTTCGGGATTGTTTTTTCGGATACGCTCGATCAACTGCTGATAGGCGGCAATCGTATCTTTTTCGGCCTGGATATTGACCCGAATGGCCTCGGCAGCCGATTCATATTCGACCGTAACCGCCGAACTCGAATACTTCGGAGTATTCACGCGCCCACCCAGTTGTCCGATAAAATCGCCCAAACGGTCGAAATGCTTCATTTCGACGAAAGCGATCCCCAGGAATGTTTCGCCAATGTTTTCGAAGAGCATCCGCTGTTGGGTGTATTGAATGATAGCCGTCAGTTCCGAGGTAGGAATAGCGCCGTAGTAGGCGTCATAGAACCACTCGGGTTCCACGCCGTCGTTCGGCCGAGCCTTCTCCGCTTCGGGATAATCCAACGTATTATCGACGAAACGCATCGATTCGATCATCGCATTGGCCATCGTTTCTACATTATCGAGCGTAGCCGGATTGTGTTTTATGAACTCTTTCATCGCTTGTTTAATTTATGGTAATCGTATCTTCCAAAATCTCTTTTCGGATTTTCGAATCCGACGGTCGTACCGTTTGCAGCCTATGATTACACGGGGCACGTCCGCATAGGAAATCAAACCGTACATCGGTCGTCGAACCCGAAAAATCCGGATGTCGAAACTCCGAAGATGCGATCACCCGATTTATCACTACTTACCCATCAGAACCTCGTCGATAATTCGCTTCAGGTCGCTCTTCGGGCGACCGCCGGTCATCATCTGCGGCATCCCGCTCAGCGGGATGAACAGCAGGGTAGGCACCGACCGTACGCCGAACACCGCAGCGAGTTCTTGTTCCCGGTCGATATCGACCTTATAAAAATCGATCCGGTCCTTATATTGGTAATCGGCCGCCAGCTCGTCGAGCACAGGGGCCAATGCCTTGCAAGGACCGCACCAGGTCGCGAAAAAATCGATCACGGCGGGACGCTCACCCAGGAATTTCCATTCGCCCTTCGATTTTTCGATATCGGCGACCTTGGTCGTGAACTCCTGCTTATTCAGTTGTTTTACAGTTTCCATAGTATTGCTTGTTTAATGTTTTACAACCCAGCGCAAACATAGTGCCGCAAGCGATAAAAAAAGAGCGTCCGGCTTGTGAAAGCCGGACGCTCCGATAGAATATCGAACGACTAACGCACCTTACGGATGATTTCCGCACCGTGATTGATAGCCTTCTCGTTTTCAGGCAGCATCTTCCAGGCACGCTCCGGAAGGGACTTCTTCAGTCCGATCATCACGTTCTCCAGTTTGACAACGGGGCAAACTTTCAGATAACCGCCCAAAATCATCGTATTGAACAGCTTAGCCTGACCCAAACGGGCCGACTCCGCCGTAGCGTCGATCGTATAGATGTTGATATCCGTGCGGCTCGGGTGACGCGTGATACCGTTGGTATCGTAGATCAGCGTACCGCCCGGACGAACCATCGACTCAAACTTATCCATCGACTGTTGGTTCAGTACGATAGCCGTATCGAATTCGTGAGCGATCGGCGACGAGATACGTTTGTCCGAAAGAATCACCGTAACGTTAGCCGTACCGCCACGCATCTCAGGGCCGTAAGAGGGCATCCAGGTAACCTCGTAATCCTGCATAACGCCCGAGTAAGCCAGAATCTTACCCATCGAGAGGACACCCTGTCCACCGAAGCCTGCAATAATTAAAGTCTCTTTCATATTCTTGTCCTCTTACTTCTTGGTTAAGTCCTTGATATCACCCAACTGATAGAAGGGCAGCATGTTCTCTTCGAGCCACTTGTTAGCAGCTACCGGCGACATCTTCCAACCGCTGTTGCAGGTCGAAACGACCTCCACGAGCGAGAAGCCGTTACCGGCCATTGCATTCTCGAATGCCTTGCGAATCGCTTTCTTGGTCTGGCGGACATGAGCCGGATTATATACGCTCTGACGCGTAATATAGGTCACACCGTCCAGATGAGCCATCATCTCGGCGATCTTATAAGGATAACCGTTCAACCGGGGATCACGGCCGTAAGGAGTCGTCGCGGTCTTCATACCCAGCAGGGTAGTCGGAGCCATCTGACCGCCGGTCATACCGTAAATCGCATTGTTAATATAAATCGCTACGATGTTCTCGCCTCGAGCAGCCGCATGAATCGTCTCACCCGTACCGATAGCCGACATATCGCCGTCACCCTGATAGGTGAAGACCAAACTGTCCGGATGCAGGCGCTTTGCCGCAGTAGCTACGGCACAAGCACGGCCGTGAGCCGCCTGAATCCAATCCACATCGATATAATTATACGCGAAAACCGAACAACCGACAGGCGAAACAGCAATCGTTTTTCCTTCCATGCCCATCTCATCGATCACCTCGGCAACCAATTTATGAATCGTACCGTGACTGCAACCCGGGCAGTAGTGCATCACGTTCTCCGTGATCAACTTAGGCTTGGCATACACCAGGTTCTCCTGTTTGATTTCTACTACTTCTGCCATATTCTTACTTTTTATTAATCAGTTTTTCTTTGAGTGCAACCAGCACCTCGTCCGGTGAGAACATCATACCGCCCTGACGACCGTAGTGCTCTACGGGAGCTGCACCGTTTACAGCAAGTTTCACGTCCTGCACCATCTGACCGGCATTGAGTTCAGCGCTCAAGAAGCCCTTCACACCGCGCTTAGCCAGGTCGGCGATCGCTTTGGTCGGGAAAGGATAGAGCGTGATGGGACGCAGCAAGCCGACTTTGATACCTTCGGCACGCGCCATCTCCACCGTCGCCGAGCAGATACGCGCCGACGAACCGAACGCTACGATCACGTAATCCGCATCGTCGCAGTCGATAGCCTCGTAACGCACCTCATTCTCCTCCATCGCCTTGTATTTGGCCTGCAAGCGCTGGTTGATCTTCTCCATCACCTCCGACTTCAACTCCAGCGAAGTGATGATGTTGCGATCCTTGCGGGCACCTTTGCCGCAAGTAGCCCAATCCTTGCACTCTTCGGCGATCTCTGCGTCGGTTTTGCGGGGACGCTGCGGAGCCAGCACGACTTTCTCCATCATCTGACCGATCGCACCGTCGGCGAGGATCATCGCCGGGTTGCGGTATTTGAATGCCAGGTCGAAAGCCAGACCCACGAAATCGTGCATTTCCTGAACCGAGTTCGGAGCAAGTACGATCAAGTGGAAGTCACCGTGCGCACCGCCCTTGCAAGCCTGGAAATAGTCGCCCTGCGAAGGCTGGATCGTACCCAGACCCGGGCCGCCGCGCTGACAGTTCACAACCACGCAAGGCAGTTCGGCACCTGCCAGATAGCTCAGACCCTCGCTCATTAGACTGACACCGGGGCTTGAAGACGAAGTCATCACCCGCTTACCGGTCGATGCACCGCCGTAAACCATGTTTATGGACGAAACCTCCGACTCGGCCTGCAGTACGACCATACCGGTCGTCTCCCAGGGTTTCTCCTCCATCAACGTCTCCATTACCTCCGACTGCGGCGTGATAGGGTAGCCGAAGTAGCCGTCGCAACCGTAGCGAATCGCTGCATGAGCGATCACTTCGTTGCCTTTCATCAATTTTACTTCTTTCTCTGCCATAGTTTATTCAAATTTTTGACGATAAACCGTGATGCAACTGTCCGGACAGATAATCGCGCAGGACGCACATCCTGTGCAGGCATCCGGATTAGCCATCTGAGCCACGGGGTAACCTTTGCTGTTTACCTCGGCCGATAAATGCAGCACATCGCAGGGACACGAAGCCACGCAGACTCCGCAACCCTTGCAGCGCTCCTTATCGACGAGGATTGTTCCTTTAATTTTTGCCATAAGACATCCATTTATTATAAGTTGCTTACAAATGTAAGCATTTTTTACGGTTTGAGATAACATTTCGTAATAAAATTTCACCTAACGCTTAAAATATATTCAAAAACATTCTGTTTCGGACAGATAACACACCGCCACGCAGCAAACAAACCGGGCGGAAAATTTCTTTTTCAAGGAATTTATACCTAAATTTATTGTGAAGTATTAACCTTAAAATCCTCAATGCGTATGAAAGACAACTAATTTTCCTCGTTTTTCGACCCGGTACTCAAGTATATCGACACCGGTAAGTTTTTCCGCGAACCCTTCCGCTGGCTGTATGCGATCCTGGCGATCCTCAACCTGCTGACACCCATCATACTGCTGGTAATGGCCATTAACAACGACCTGTTTCGGTACGGCGGAGGCCGGATGATCGCCGCGTTTATTCTGGTCTGGCTCGTGATCGCCTTCGTTTCCTGGCTCGGCTTCCAGATCTGGTGGAACCGCCGCGAAAAAGTATATGCAGCTGCGACAGCGCATGACGATTTCGTCGCCATTCCCGTATTCTCGCACTTCATCCAGACTTTCGGGGAATGGGCGGGTATGTTCGTCGGTATCGGCGGAGCACTGCTCACCCTGATCGCCGCAATATTCCTGAACGGCGACGCCTCCATGCTTCGCATGATGGGTACGGGAGCATTCTTCGGCAGCGGTTCGCTCATTTACATCGTCCTCAATCCGATCTACGGCTTCATAATCGTCGTGGTGACTCGCGCAGCAGCCGAAACGTTCCGTGCATTGGCAGCTATCGCCAACAACACAAAAAAAGCTGATCGCGCTCTGCTGCGAGGGCGGTACTTTCCACCGCCCGCACCATTTTCGACGGTCGCAACACCAAATCCGACGGTCGCATATTCGTAGCTCGCAGTTGCATCTGCAATTCCGAACTGACCCTAAAGAACTAGGGACGCGACGCTCCCGGTGAAATACAGGAAAGCATATAATTACAAAAGAGAAAGGAGAATCTGTTCAAGATTCTCCTTTCTCTTTTGAATCCCTTACGGGACACTATTTCTCCTCGAAAGTATGGATCACCACACCCGAACGGAGTTTCGGCTCGAACCAGGTGGTCTTCGGAGGCATGATGTTGCCCGTATCGGCAATGTCGATGAGCTGCTGCATGGAAACAGGGTAGAGTGCGAAAGCCGCCTTCATCTCGCCGCTATCGACACGCTTCTTCAACTCTTCCAGGCCGCGAATACCGCCGACGAAATCGATCCGTTTCGACGTCCGCAGATCCTTGATGTCGAGCAACTGGTCGAGTACCAGGTTCGACAGCACGGTTACGTCCAGCACTCCGATCGGATCGTTGTCATCGTACGTACCCGGCTTCGCCGTGAGGCTATACCACTGACCGTCGAGGTAGAGCGAAAAGTTGTGCAACTTCGAAGGGTGGTAGATCTCCTTGCCCTTGGGTTCCACGGTGAAATTCTTCTCCAGCGCCTTGAGGAACTGCTCGGTAGTCATCCCGTTCAGGTCTTTCACCACGCGGTTGTAGTCGATGATGCGAAGCTGGCTCGCAGGGAACGTAACGGCCAGGAAATAGCAGTATTCCTCGTTGCCGGTATGGTTGGGGTTGCTCTCCTGACGCTTCTTGCCCACACGGGCAGCGGCAGCGGTACGATGGTGTCCGTCAGCCACGTACAGAGCGGGAATACCTGCGAAAATCTCGGTGATACGGTCGTTGATCTTCTTGTCGCGGATCACCCAGAAATGGTGGCCGAAGCCTTCGGGAGCGGCCGTGAAATCGTAATCGGCCTTGTTGTTCTTCACGTAGTCGGCAACGATCTTGTTGATCTCGTCGTTGTCGGGATACGCGAAGAATACCGGCTCGAGGTTGGCCTGCTGAAGCTCGACGTGCTTCATGCGGTCCTCCTCTTTCTCGATGCGGGTCAGCTCGTGTTTCTTGATCTTGCCCGACCAGTAGTCCTCATAGTAGCAGCACATGGCCAGACCGTACTGGGTACGGCCATTCATCGTCTGGGCATAAATATAATAGTGCTCTTCGCCATCCTGCACCAGCCACTTGTTGTCGCGCCACTTCTTGAAGTTCTCGACCGCTTTCTTATACACCTTTTCGTCATGCTCGTCGGCAATCGGATCGAAGTCGATTTCCGGCTTGATGATGTGGAGCAGCGAGCGCTCGGTAGCCTCAGCCTTGGCCTCCTGCGAGTTCAGCACGTCGTAAGGACGCGACGAAACCTCGGCAGCCAGCTCCTTCGGAGGACGGATACCTGCGAACGGTTTGATTTTTACCATAATATTCTCTCTTTATCGTTTGAAAATAAGGGGATATTTTTATTATTTGTTCACCTGGAAGCGGGTATTGCCGGTCTTGAAGAAATCGACGATCTGGTTTGCAGCGGCCAAACCTGCGTTGATGTTCGCCTCCGCAGTTTCAGCACCCATCTTCTTGGGAGTAGCGAAGAAGCGCTTACCGAATTTCTCACTCATCTCGGCGGCAGCCTCGGGAGCGATGTCGGTGATATATTTCAGATCTTCGCGCTCGGTCATCGCCTGGATCACCCCTGCCTCGTCGATCACCTCCTTGCGGGCGGTATTCACCAAGGTAGCGCCTTTGGGCATCGAAGTCATCAGCTTGTGGCCGATTGATTTCTTGGTTTGCTCGGTAGCGGGAATATGCAGCGACAGGTAGTCGGCCTGTGCATAAAGCTCCTCGATGCTGTCCACCTTCTTCACGCCGTCAGCCTCGAATACCTTTGCATCGGTGATGAAAGGATCGAAAGCGATCACATTCATACCCAGCGCCTTGCCCTTACGACCGACGAGCTTGCCGACGTTGCCGTAAGCATGGATCGCCAGCGTCTTGCCTTTCAGCTCGCTGCCGGTACCCGGTGTGAACTGGTTGCGGGCCATGAAGACCATCATACCGAGCGCCAGTTCAGCCACGGCGTTCGAATTCTGACCCGGAGTATTCATCACCACGATACCTTTAGCCGTTGCGGCAGCCAAGTCCACATTGTCGTAACCGGCACCCGCACGAACGACGATCTTGAGATTCTTGGCAGCTTCGATCACCTCGGCAGTCACTTTATCGCTGCGGATAATCAGGGCGTTGGCATCGGCAACGGCTGCGAGCAGCTGGGCCTTGTCCGTATATTTCTCCAGAAGGGCTACTTCGTAACCGGCATCCGTAATGATCTTCTTAATTCCATCAACAGCCTTCTTTGCGAAAGGCTTCTCGGTTGCAATTAAAACTTTCATATCGTTGAATTTTATTTTTCGCTCCCCATGCCCGGCAGGGGAGGTAGTCCCATCCTCTTTCCGTTCATCGAAAACGTCCATTAATGTATAAAAATCTATGGCGCCGTCCTCCTTACGTTTCGGCGTAAAAGTAAAGAACTGCGCCATAGATCAAATCCGGTTAATTATTTCTTGTGGTTCTTCTCGAACTCCTGCATGCAGGCAACCAGCGCATCCACGCTCTCCTGCGGACATGCGTTGTAGATCGAAGCGCGGAAACCGCCCACCGAACGGTGACCCTTGATGCCGACCATGCCTTTCTCCTTGGCGAACGCCATGAATTCAGCCTCCAGATCCTCGTGGCCCGGAGCCATCACGAAGCAGACGTTCATCATGGAACGGTCTTCCTTCACGGCCGTGCCGACGAACATCGAGTTGCGGTCGATCTCGTTGTACAGCGTCTCGGCCTTCTTCTTGTTGATCTTATACATGGCCTCGACACCGCCCTGTGCCTTCACCCACTTCAGGGTTTCGTGCATTACGAAAATCGGGAGTACGGGAGGCGTGTTGAACATCGAGTGGTTGCGAGCCTCTTCGGGATAGTGCGTAGCGTAATTGACCATCGTCTGCAACGGACGCTCCGAGCTGCCGATCAGATCCTTGCGGATGATGACGAACGTCACGCCGGCAGGGCCTACGTTCTTCTGCGCACCGCCGTAGATCATACCGTACTTCTTCACATCGACCGGACGGCTCATGATATCCGACGACATATCGGCAACGAGCGTGATAGGAGAATCGATATCCTCGTGAATCTCCGTACCGTAGATGGTGTTGTTGGTCGTAATGTGGAAATAATCCGCATCGGTCGGGATTTTGTAACCTTTCGGAATATAGGTATAGTTCTTATCCTCGGAAGAAGCGACGATCTCCACTTCGCCGTAGAACTTAGCCTCCTTAGCAGCCTTCTTCGCCCAAACACCGGTCTGGAGGTAGGCAGCTTTCTTTTTCAGCAGGTTCGCCGGAACCTCGAAGAACTGAGTCGAAGCACCGCCGCCCAGGAACATTACGGCATAGTTGTCGGGAATGTTCAGCAGGTCGCGCCACAACTGCTCGGTTTCGGCCATGATACGCTCCCAACCCGGAGTACGGTGGGAAATCTCCAGCAGGCCGATGCCTGTGTTGTCGAAATCACGGATAGCCTCAATGGCAGATTCTACCGCCTCTCTGGGCAATACGCAGGGTCCTGCGTTGAAATTGTGCTTTTTCATAAAACTTTAACAGTGATTAAATTATAGCTATTATTTCAGGTATTCTTCAAAATTGCACACAAATATAGGAATTATTTCACCAATCCGCCAAGGAAACCCGATAAATTTTCCCTGCACCGGAAAAGGGAGCGCAACAAGGCCGGAATTAAATTGTTTTTACTAAATTTGCACGAATTTAACCTTCGACGAAACCGACATGATAAAATCCATGACGGGCTTCGGCAAAGCCGAAGTCGCAATCCCCGATAAAAAAATAACGGTCGAGATACGCACGCTGAACTCCAAGCAGTTGGACCTCGCCGTCAAACTGCCTTCGGCCTACCGGCCCCTGGAATACGAAATCCGGGCTCTGGCGGCGAAAGCTCTCCAGCGCGGTAAAGCCGATCTTTACATATCCGTAGAATCGACCGCCCGGCAGACGCGTGCCTGCATCGACGAAGAGCTGTTCCACTTATATTATAACCAACTGCTGAAAATCTGCCGGGAACAACCGGAAATCGGCACTCCGGGCAGCGCGGAGAACAATGCTCTCATCCAGTCGATCCTGCGCCTGCCGGACGTGGTATGCTCGCAGGAGGAAACTGTCGGCGACCGGGAACATGAAGCCGTAATGGAAGCGGTAGAGCAGGCGCTCGCCCATCTGGACGAGTTCCGCACGCAGGAGGGAGCAATTCTGATCGCCGATCTTTTGAAGCGCATCGACCGGATCGAAGCGTACAAACAGGAGGTCATTCCTTTCGAAAAAGCCCGCACGGAAGCCATCCGCGCCCGCATCCGGGAGAGTTTGGCGCAGTTGCAGACCGAGGTAGATAACAACCGCCTGGAACAGGAGATGATCTTCTACATCGAGAAACTCGACATCACCGAAGAGAAGGTCCGGCTCACCAATCACTGCAACTATTTCCGGGAGGTTGCGGCCTCCGAGGAGTGCGCGGGCCGCAAGCTGGGCTTCATCGCTCAGGAGATGGGCCGCGAGATCAACACGATGGGTTCCAAAGCCAACAACTCCGAGATACAGATCCTCGTGGTCAAGATGAAGGACGAACTGGAGAAGATCAAGGAGCAGGTTCTCAACATCCTATAACCGACGGCAGACGATGGGCAAGTTAGTGATATTCTCCGCTCCGAGCGGTTCGGGCAAGACCACGATCGTACGGGAGCTGCTCCAGCGATTCCCCCGGTTGGAATTTTCCGTTTCAGCCACCAGCCGGGCACCGCGCGGAAAGGAACGGAACGGCGTGGACTATTTCTTCCTCTCCCCCGAGGAGTTCCGCCAGGCCGTGCAGGAAGATAAATTCGTCGAATGGGAGGAAGTTTACAGCGGGACCTGCTACGGGACCCTGCGCAGCGAGATGGAGCGGATCTGGCAAAAAGGCAACGTAATCGTTTTCGACGTGGACGTGATCGGAGGACTCAACCTCAAACGTATCTTCAGCGATCGGGCCTGCGCGATCTTCATCATGCCTCCCTCCATCGAAACTCTGCGCGAGCGGCTCGTCAAGCGGGGCACCGATTCTCCCGAAACCATCGAATGCAGAGTAGCCAAGGCGGAGTTCGAACTCACCAAAGCTCCCGAATTCGACCATGTGGTCATCAACGACGACCTTGCCCAGGCCATCGAGGAGGCGACCCGCATCCTCTCGGATTTTCTCGCCCGATAGGATACCTGCAGGTAAAACGCGCTCAAAATCCGACGGATATGACTCCGAACCTGTTCCGGTGCTCTTCGCGGATCATTCCCGGCCCGGCCGGAACCGAACGAAAAAAATAAACGACAAAACAAACAATACCGTGAAACACGTAATGCTCTACTTCGGGTCCTTCAATCCGATCCACAAGGGCCACATCGCGCTGGCCGAATATGCGATCGAAAAAGGACTCTGCGACGAAGTCGTACTGGTGGTTTCTCCGCAAAACCCGCTCAAGCCCGCCGGACAGCAGGCTCCGGAGCTGGATCGCTTCTCGATGGCGGAAACCGCATGCGCCGCATCGAAATATCCCGACAAGATCAAACCGTCGGTCATCGAATTCATGCTCGACAAACCGTCGTACACGATCCACACCCTGCGTCACCTGACGGAGAACTACGGTACGCAGATGCGATTCTCGATCCTGATGGGCGACGACCTTGTGCCGCAACTGCCCGAATGGAAACAGTACCGCGAAATCATCGACAACTATCCGATCTTCGTCTATCCCCGTACCGGACAGCCGCTGCCCGACCTCGGAGGACGAATCACCCTCCTCGAAGGCGCACCGCTGTATCCGTACTCGTCGAGCGAGATCCGCGAGCGGCTCGGTCGCGGCGAAGATGTCGGCAACATGCTCCCCGAAGGGGTGATGCAATACATCCGGGAAAAAGACCTGTGGAGTCCGGCCAGCTACATCGCATCGCTGACCACACGCCTCGAAGCTACTCCCGACGACGCCTCCCTCTACGTCGAACGCGGTCAGTGGCACTACCGTCGCAACGAATGGGGCGAAGCCCTCAACGACTTCAACCGGGCGTTGCAAATCGATCCCGACCACCGGGAGGCCCGACAATTCGTGGAGATGACTTATGAAATTCTTTCGTTCCGGCATACGGACATTTACAACCCCTGATATGAAACGACTCAACATCGCCCTGATGGCGGGCGGCGACTCCTCGGAACGGGAGATCGCGCTCCAGAGCGCCGCACAGATCGCATCGGCGCTCGATCCTGCGAAATACGACATAACCCTCATCGACCTGCACGGCCGCGACTGGCACTACACGTCGCCCGACGGACGGCAATGGCAGGTCGATAAAAACGACTTCTCGATCACCATCGACGGCGACCGCAAAACTTTCGACTACGCCCTGATCCTGATTCACGGCACACCGGGCGAGAACGGCCGTCTGCAAGGTTACCTCGACATGATGGAGATTCCGTACTCCTCCTGTTCGATGACCTCGTCGGTGGTCACCTTCGACAAAATCACGACCAAACGTACCGTAGCCGAATTCGGGATTCCGCTGGCCCGGGGCTTTTTCTTCAGCCGCGACAGTCGGATCGATCCGAAGGAGATCGTCCGCACGCTCGGCCTTCCCGTATTCGTAAAACCCAATGCCAGCGGCAGTTCGTTCGGCGTAACTAAAGTAAAGAGCGAGGCGGATATCTTGCCCGCCGTCGCCGAAGCTTTCACCGAGAGCGACGAAATCCTGATCGAGGAGTGCATCCGGGGTCGGGAGATGGGATGCGGCATGCTGATCGCCAAAGGCAGGGAGTACATCTTCCCGATCACGGAGATCGTTTCCAAGAAAGAGTTCTTCGATTACGAAGCCAAATACACCGCCGGCTGCTCGGACGAGATCACCCCGGCGGACATCGCGCCCGAAATCAAGGCCGAACTCAACCGCCTGACGGCGCTGGCCTACAAAGCCTGCCGCTGCCGGGGCGTGGTGCGCGTGGATTTCATCGTCACGCCCGAGGGCAAGCCTTACCTGATCGAAATCAATTCGATTCCCGGCATGAGCGGCGGCAGCATCGTCCCCAAACAGGTACGCGAAGCCGGCATGACGCTCGGGGAACTGTACGACCTGATTATCGAAGACACTTATGATCGAGATAGACGATAAGATCGTCAGCGCCGACCTGCTGCGCGAATATTTCGCCTGCGACCTGGCGGCCTGCAAGGGTATCTGCTGCGTGGAAGGCAACGCGGGCGCACCGCTCGAAATGGACGAAGTCGATACGCTCGAAGAGGAATATCCCAACTATAAGCCCTACATGACGCCCGAAGGCATCCGGGCCGTCGAAGCGCAGGGATTTATGGTCGTGGACGAAGACGGGGACTACACCACGCCGCTGGTGGACGACGCCGAATGCGCCTATGCCTATACGGAAGAGGGGATCACCTTCTGCGCCATAGAAAAGGCGTTCCGGGAGGGAAAAACGACTTTTCGCAAACCCATCTCCTGCCATCTCTATCCGATCCGCCTGATGAACTTCTCGAACGGCACGGTCGGACTCAACTACCACCGCTGGTCGATCTGCGAACCGGCACGCCAATGCGGAAAACGGCTCGGGATCCCGGTGTACAAGGCGCTTCGGGAGCCGATCATCCGTCGCTTCGGCGAAGAGTTCTACAAAGCGCTCGAAACTGCGGAACAACTGCTCAAGAATCAATAGAGAAACAACGACACGAAATGAAAAACCGACATATCATCGCTGCCGCCTTGCTGCTGCTCACCACGACGACAGCGGCACAGGACCGCCATACGGAGACGACCCCAGACACCGGTGAAAACCTGCAAACGACACCGAATGCCGAACAGCTCCGCCAACAGATCGAAACGCTGCAACGGCAGCTCGACCTGCTCGAAAAGGGGCGGGACACCCTGGCCGTAAAGAAACCCGCACTGCTTTCCGATCCCGTGGAACCCATCGCCAACATGAACGGAATCATCCCCCTGGACACGCTGCAAACGATCAACGAAGCGGTGAAAATCGTCATTTACAACGACAATTCGTGGAAATACGTCCGCGACAGAGAGTTTGTCAAGGACAGCTCGATCTATACCAAATACTGGGACACGAGCACGCTGTTCCCGTACAAGGAATATCCGCTGTCGGAGATGCCTGCTTCGCTTGCGATCGATCTGGTGGATTCGCTCAAGTGCTATCATTATCCCTACAAAGGCAGCATCCGCTCCAAATACGGCATCCGCTACCGCCGGCGCCATCAGGGAGTCGATATTCCGGTCAAAACGGGTGATCCCATTTATGCGACTTTCGACGGCCGGGTCCGCATCTCGGAGTACAACCGGGGCGGTTACGGCAACCTGATCATCGTGCGTCACGACAATGGTCTGGAAACCTACTACGGACACCTCTCCGAACGGCTCGTGCAAAGCGGCGAATGGGTCGAGGCAGGACAGATCATCGGTCTGGGCGGTTCGACGGGCCGCAGCACCGGCCCGCACCTGCATTTCGAAACCCGTTATTACGGACAGGCTTTCGACCCGGAGCGGCTGATCGACTTCGAATCGGGCATTCTGCGACGTCAGACATTCCTGCTCAAGAAATCGTTCTTCGACATCCGGTCCAACGCCGGACAGGATTTCGATGACGAGGCGGAAGTGGAAAAGGCCGACAAAAAGGAGGCTGCGGAAAGAGCCGCCGTAACTTACCACACGATCAAGTCGGGCGATACGCTCGGCGCCCTCGCACGGCGGTACGGCACGACGGTATCGAAGCTCTGTTCGCTCAACGGTATCAAATCGACCACGATCCTGCGGCTCGGACGCAAGCTCCGGGTCCGCTAAACAAACAGACGAGCCGGAACAGGGCGGGGTGTGGTATGAAACTGGCTCCGTACCGGATGATGCGACTCCGGAAACAAATTATCAAATAGCTAATAAAAATTAGGCACATCCGCTCATTACTTTTTCTTTGAACCTATGATTCCGAATGAGCGGCACACCGCGCGACCAGTCGGCGTGGGTGCTCGAAGAGTTTCCTGACCGCCCGAACGCCGTCCGTTGGACCTACCAGATTACCGACAAGGACTATAAGGAGGCCGTGCGTCAGACGCTCGAACGCTGGGCAGACCGGGACGAGGAAAAACAATAGGGCAAAAGCCTTTGCGAAACAAGGCTTTTCCCGACTTATTTCCACATAAGCGGGCCGCAGTATCGCTACTGCGGCCCGCTTTTTTACTGCCGATTCTTCCCGGCGGCACGGCCGTTTCGATATGGCTCTCGGATCATTTGGAATAATCGCGGGCGCCGAAAATCAGCGAACCGATACGCACCAGCGTCGCTCCGTATTCGAGAGCGATCCGGTAGTCGTGGGACATTCCGATCGAAAGGGTATCGAACTCCGGCCCGAAATAGGGCGACAACTCGCTCTTATACCGTTGCAAAGCGGCGAAATCCCGCCGGATGACCTGCTCGTCGCCGGTGTTGGTCGCCACGCCCATGACACCCCGCACCCGCAGGTTGGGCAGCCGTGCAAAGGCGCCGCTGCGAACGTATTCCTGCAATTCCGCCCACTCCCAGCCCGATTTGGACTCCTCGTCAGCCACGTGGATCTCCAGCAGTACGTCGATCGTACGGCCCGCAGCGGCAGCGGCTTTCTGGATCGCCTCGGCCAGCCGAACGCTGTCGAGCGAATGGATCATCGCCACGAAAGGCACGACCATCTTCACTTTATTGGTCTGCAAATGGCCGATCAGGTGCCATTCGATGTCCTTGGGAAGCTCCTCATACTTCTGAGCCATCTCCTGAGGCCGGTTCTCTCCGAAAATCCGCTGGCCGGCTTCGTAAGCCTCCATGATCCGCTGGGCAGGGTAGGTTTTTGAAACGGCCACCAGCTCCACCTGCCCGGGCAAGGAGCTTTTGACCCGCAATATCCGATCTGCTATCGACATCCTACAATCTCTCCAATTTTACAGTGAAGTGACGCATCAATTCCGTCTCCCAGACGATTTTAACGCCTCGTTTTATTTCGTCACGACGATCGTAAACATTTTTTAGAGCCGCTGCGATTACATCCATATGATTGTTGGTATAAACACGCCGAGCGATACACAAGCGGAGCAGATCAAGGCCTCCAAAGCGATTTTCACGAGTTACAGGGTCACGGTCTGCGAGGATATAACCGATTTCACAACCACGGATACCGGCCTCCAAATACAACTCGATAGCGAGAGTTTGCGCAGGGAACTCTTCTTTCGGAACACTCGAGAGCACCTTGTCGGCATCGACAAACAGCGCATGACCTCCGACAGGTCTTTGATAGGGAATACCGTATTCATCCAAACGCGCCGCAAGATATTGAACCTGTTTGATACGTGTTTCGATATTATCAAACTCGGTATTTTCCTCAAGACCAACGGCCAAAGCCGCCATATCCCGGCCGTTCATACCTCCGTAGGTAAGATAACCTTCAAAAGGAATACAGAATTTTTTTGCACCTTCATACCAGTCTTCATGCCTGGTAGCAATAAAACCGCCCATATTTACGAGGCCGTCTTTCTTGGAGGACATAGTCATGCCATCAGCCAAAGAAAACATCTCCTTTACGATCTCCTTGATGGTCTTGTCCGCATACCCGTCCTCCCGGGTCTTGATGAAATAGGCATTCTCCACGAAGCGTGCCGAATCGAAAATAACACGTTTGCCGTATTTGTCCGCAAGGGCGCGCACCTCCCGCAGGTTTTGCATGGAAACAGGCTGGCCACCGGCGGTATTATTGGTGACTGTCACGATGATGAAAGGAATTTTGTCCTTATATTGCTTCAGGGCTGTTTCCAGTTTTGCAGGATCGACATTGCCTTTGAACGGCACTTCCAATTGGGTGTCTTTCGCCTCATCTACAGTACAATCGAGCGCTACGGCTTTACGGCTCTCTATATGCCCCTTTGTCGTATCAAAATGCGAGTTGCCCGGGACAATATCTCCGTTATGCACCAGATGACTGAAAAGAACATTCTCTGCGGCTCGTCCCTGATGGGTCGGAATTACATATTCAAATCCGGTCAGCCGGGTAATGGTATCTTTCAACAGAAAGAAAGATGAAGAGCCGGCATAACTCTCATCTCCCATCATCATCGCCGCCCATTGGCGGTCGCTCATCGCACCCGTACCCGAATCGGTAAGGCAATCGATATAAACTTGATCCGCTTTTAATTGAAATAAATTGTAGTGAGCTTCTTTGATCCATTTTTCACGTTCTTGTCGCGTACTTTTACGGATAGGTTCAACCATTTTAATTTTCCATGATTCAGCAAAAGGCAGTTCCATAATATAATTTTTTACTAATTAATAGAATTAAAAAAAGATTTTTATTAGTACATACGCTAACAAAGATAGTGAAATTTGCGATATTAAAAAAGAAAGAAGAAGTAAAAATTTGTTTTGATTCTTCTTTCTTTTACAGGCAGACCTACAGCACGGAGCGGGACAACCGCTCTTCCGGCCGGTAAGCCGGCGACGGCTACCAACCGCCGCCCAACGCCTTGAACAGATTCACATAATTGATATACTGTTGAGCTACGAGGTTCACATACTCCATCTGCGACTGGTACATGTTTCGTTCGGCGTCGATCACGTCCAGATAGGCCGACATACCATTGCGGTAGAGCGAATTGGTCATCGTGGCGATCTCGATATTGGCCCGGAGCAACCGGGCGTAATTCTCGGCCTGGCTGCGGTAGGTAGCGATGTCGAGCAGACTCTTTTCCACATCGCCCAACGCTTCGAGCACGGTCTCCTCATAGGCGAACACACTCTGATAATATCGCTCCCTGGCAACCTGCTCCTGCCGCTTGAGCTTGCCGAAATTAAAGATCGGCTGCACAAGCGACCCGACGGCCGACCACGCCCACGAATGACCGTCGGAAATACCTTCGATCGAACTGGAAACGATACCCCCGGCTCCGGTCAGCGTAATCGACGGAAAACGCTTGCTACGGGCAAGCCCCACGTTCGCGGCCGCCTCATCCATGTTGAACGAAGCCTCCATGATGTCGGGACGCCGCTCGAGCAATTCCGAAGGAAGTCCGACGGGAATATCCATTACCTGATAATTGTCCAGCAAGGCATCGTCGAAAGTTTCGTCCCCGAAATAGGAGGGATTCTCGCCGAGCAGGACACAAAGGGCCAGACGCGACTGCTCGACGGCACGCTGATACTGCGGAATATCGGCCTCGGCCTGATAGACGAGGCTCATGGCTTGCTGAAGGGCCACGCCGTTGGACATGCCGTAACGGGCGAGCGAATCCACGAGCGCCGCCGACTCCCGGCGCAGCACATAGCTCTGCCGGGCGATCCGCAGGTCGCGGGTGTATTGAAGCACGGTAAAATAGGAGGTGGCGACTTCCGCCGTCAGCGACAGCATCACGCCCCGATAGCCCCACTCCGAAGAGTAGAGAGCTGCCTTAGCCGCCCGGTTAGCGCTGCGGAGTGTTCCGAAAAGGGGTACTTCCCAGGAAATCGACGGTTCGATCGTATATTGTTGGGTCGTACCGGTCGGCTCGGTATAGTTTCCCTGTGCCGAAAGATTCAATCCGACCGACGGCAGGAAAGGCGCACGGGCCACGGCGATATTGGCGCGAGCTTCGAAGATGCGCGAAGCCGCCTGCGCCAGATTGCGGTTGTTCTCGAGCGCGTGCTCCACCAGGCGATTGAGCGTCGAATCCCCGAAAATCTCCCACCAGGCGAAAGGCAGCGACACCGAATCCTGCGGGAAATCGCCCGCGAAGCGATAATTCTCAGGCACTTCGACCTGCGCGTCGTAGAGTTTCGGAGTGCACGATGCCAGTGCGGCAGCGAACAGAATGATTGCAAAGTATCGTTTCATGACTCTTTTTGTTTTAACTCCCGCTTGTGTTCGAACTTGCCGACACGGGCAACCAGATAATACAGAGCAGGGTAAATGAAAATGCCCAGCATCGTGGCGAGCAACATACCGCCCACCAGAGCCATACCCATAATATTGCGGGCCGTAGCATAGACTCCGCTGGCGAAGATCAGCGGCATGACGCCCAGGATGAACGAGAAGGCGGTCATCATGATCGGCCGCATACGCAGCCTCGCCGCCTCGATCGTCGCGGCCTTCAGGTCCATGTTCTTCTCGAAGAAGAGCTGATCGGCATATTCCACGACCAAAATGGCATTCTTGGCCGAAAGACCGATCAGCATGACCAACGAGATCTGCATGTAGATATTATTGATAAACTCAGGGCTGACCAGGTACGCCGCACCGACAAATAACAGTGCGCCGAGCACCGCGAGCGGGACACTCAACAGGATCGCCAGCGGCAGCCCCCAGCTGTTGTAGAGGGCCGAAAGAGTCAGGAACACGAAGACAATAGCCAGCAGGTAAACGGCGCCGCTGCTACCCGAAGCCGTCTTTTCCTGATAGGATAAGCCGCTCCAGGTGGTTCCGACCGCCTCGGGTAGCACGTCGGCGGCCACCGCTTCGATGGCGTCCATCGCCTGACCGGTCGAAACTTTCGCGGCGGGATTGACCGTCAGCTCGATCGACCGGTAGAGGTTGAACTGCGAGACGAATTCGACACCCGTAGTATCCCGTACGGTCGTGAACGACGAAACGGGAATCGAGTTGCCCTGACCGTCGTCCACGAAATAGCTTTCGAGCGAATACTTGTCACGACGGTACTCGGGCGCAGCCTGGATATAAGTCTGGTAAAGTTTTCCGAACCGGTTGAAATTGTTGATATAGGAACCGCCGAGCAGAGTGCTCATCGTCTTGTAGAAACTCCGGAGCGGCACGCCCTGTGCCAGCGCTTTCTCCTTATCGACTTCGATTCGCCGCTGGGGGATGCCGGCGTTGAACTGGGTGGTCACGGAGCCGATCTGCGGCTGCTTGCGCAGCGAATCCATGAAGCGCATGGTTTCGTCCGCCAGGAACTCCGTACCCCGGCCTTCAAGATCCTGTACCTGCAACGTAATGCCGGACGTTACGCCCAAACCGGGGATCGATGGCGAGATAAAGGCGTAGCTGACGGCCTCGGGAACTGCCACGTACAACTCCTCCGTCAAGGCGGAAGCGATCTGAGAAGAGGTCTTGCTGCGCTGGCTGTAATCGACCAGCTTCACGAAGATAATACCGCTGTTGCTCGAAGCGATACCCGCCAGCATATTGAAACCGGCGGCAAAGGAGGTCGCCTCGACATCCGGACGCTGCCGGACGAGTTCATCGACCCGCTGCATCGCCTTGACGGTGGTTTGCAGGGATGAAGCCTCGGGCGTCTGCACGAAGACCATGACATACCCCTGATCCTCGTCGGGCAGGAAGCCCGAAGGCAGGAAGTGCCAGATCACGGCGATAGCGGCAAGGGTTACGGCGACGATTCCTCCGGTACGCTTCAGGTGACCGATAAAACGGGTGGTAGCCGATGTGTATTCTTCGGTACGTTTGCCGAACCAGCGGTTGAAAGCGGCGAAGAATCCCTTCTGCACCTTCGGGCGCGGCTTGAGCAGCAACGCGCACAGCGCAGGCGAAAGGGTGAGGGCATTGAACGAAGAGATGCAGACCGATACGGCGATCGAGATCGAGAACTGCTGGAACAGCAGACCCGTGATACTCCCCATGAACGATACGGGAATAAACACGGCCAGCAGTACGACGGTCGTAGCGACGATCGGCGACGAGACGCTGTGCATCGCTTCGACGGTCGCCTGCTTCGCACTCAGCCCCTTCTCGATATTGACCTGCACGGCCTCGACCACCACGATCGCGTCATCGACCACCAGGCCGATGGCCAGCACCATACCCAACAGCGAGATGATATTGATCGAGAACCCGAGTAGCGGGAAGAGCGCGAAAGCGCCGATGATCGACACCGGAATCGCCAGCAGCGGGATGAGCGTCGCACGCCAGTCCTGCAGGAAGAGGAAGATGATGGCGATCACCAGAATCAGAGCGATAATGAGCGTGACGAAAATATCCTTCACGCCGGCTTCGATACTGGTCGTGGCATCGACCATCGAAGTATAGGTAATGCCATCGGGGAAGCGCTTGGAAAGGCGCTCCATTTCGGCCTTGACCGAATTGCCCACATCGACGGCATTGCTGCCCGGTTGCTGATAAATGACAAGCAGGGCGGTCGGGTCGCTATTGAAGAGCGATTCGACACCGTACTGGCGGCTGCCGAGAGCCACGTCAGCAATATCGCTCAACCGAACCTGCTCGCCTTCGGGAGTGGTGGAGATAATGATGTCGCCGAACTGCTCCGCATCGTAGATCTGGGGCGGCATGGTCACCGTATAGGTATAAGTCACGTCGCCCGCAGCGGGTTCCCCGCCGAACTTGCCCGCCGGAAAGATGCCGCCCTGCGCTTCGACAGCCGCAAAAACCTCGTCGAGCGAGATCTTGTAGTAATCCAACAGGTCGGGCTTCAGCCAGATACGCATGGCGTATTCACCGGCGCCCATAATGTCCACCTTACCTACGCCGTCGATCTTCAACAGTTCGTTCTGGATGTTGATATAGGCGTAGTTGGAGAGAAAATCGCCGGTGTAGCGTCCGTCGCTGGTGAGCGAATAGACGATCAGAAAGCCGGTCATGGTCTTGCGCGTGGTGACGCCCTGCTGGGTCACCGACGCGGGAAGTTGCGAAAGGGCCGTCGAAACATTGTTCTGCGTAAAAATAGCGTCCATGTTCGGATCGGATCCGATATCGAAGGTCACCTGCAGATTCATCGACCCGTCGTTGGCGCTCGTAGCCTGCATATAGAGCATATCGCTGACACCCATGATGCTCTGCGAAACGGGCGTGGCGACCGCATTGTTCACGGTTTCGGCATCGGCACCGGGATAGGTCGTCGAAACTTCGACGACAGGAGGCGTAATGTCGGGATACTGCTCGATCGGCAGGTCGAATATAGAAATGATACCCAGCAGCACGATAGCTGCCGCCAGCGCAATGGCGAAAATGGGCCGCGCGATGAAAAATTTTCCCATACCTGCCTATTTTTTAACGGGAACGACCCGCATTCCCTGACGAAGTTTCTGCAAACCGGTCACAGCGACCGTTTCTCCCGGTTCCAGGCCCGACTCGATGGCCCACATTCCGCCGAACGTCTCGCCCGGCGTAACCTTGCGGTATTCGGCCGTGCTGTCCGGCCGGATTACCCAGACCGACGATACGTCGAGAGTCTGCACGACACTCTGCTGCGGCACCAGTACACGGGGCAGCTTCGCCCCGATATTGGCTTCGACACGCGCGAACTGTCCGGTCTTGAGCCGGTAGGAAGGATTCGGGAAGCGGACGATCAGCACGATCGTCCCCGTAGCCGAAGATACGGCCGTCCGGGTGTAATCGTACTTGCCGAAAAGCGGATAGCGGGTACCGTCCGCCTCGTAAAGCACGATCTCCGAAAGCAGTTCGGCGTTGTCGTAGATATTCGTCCGATTGCTGTCCAACCGAAGGAATTGCGTCATCGGAATCGCAATGGGGACCTGGACCGTATCAATATTCATAATCGTGGTGAGGGTCGGAATTTGCGTACCCGGACCGACATAATCACCGACGGAGCCGTTCGAAGATTCGATAATGCCGTCTATCTGTGCATAGATCTTCGTGTAGCCCAGATTGAGCTGGGCATTCCGCAGAGCCTGCCGGGCCGACTTCACGTCGGCCTCCGAAGCGGCGTACTGCGCCGTATATTGGTCGAGTTGCGTACCGCTGATGGCATTGATCTTGGCCAGCGGCACCGCCCGGTCGAAATTGTTCTTGGCTTCGAGCGCCAGCGCACGGCTCGACTCCAGAGCCGCTTGAGCCGAAAGCAGGGCAGTGTAATACTCACTGTCGTCGATTTCGAAAATCAACTGACCCTTGCGCACGGGCATACCTTTTTTATAGTGCCGGGCTACGAGAAACCCGCTCACACGGGGTTCGACCACCACTTCGTTATCGCTGTTGATCTGGGAAATGAAGCTCCGCCGCGTATAGAGCAAATCGAACTCGGCGACAGCGATTTCGATCTCCATCGGCGGCATCTGCCCGGTATGTCCGGAACGGGAACCGCAGGAAACCGCGAGCAAAGAGAGCGCGAGCAGGATAAAGGGAATTGAAGACGATCTGTAACACATAGTTTCTGCATTTTTCGAAATACACGGCAAGTTATGTGCCTCAACTTGCGGTCAATTCAAATTTTTCGGAGAATAATGTCCCTTTCGGCCCCTCAGGGCGAGCCGGGAGCCCGAATCCGCCCCCCGGCAGGAGCACAGCGGACAGCCGCTCCCGCCTCCCGTCGAAAAACATCCCGTCGCATCCGAAACGAACGAACCGGCCGGACAACATCCGGCATAAATGCTCCCGACGCATCCCGTCCCGGTTTTTACGATACCGGTTGAATTCCGGAAAAAGGGATGCGGCTGGTTTTGTTTTATTTCCGGTTTATGCTATCTTTGCGAAAATAACTTTTGCCCGGACCGGCCGTATTCCGGAAACACGGAACCGCATCGTTCAAGGAATACGCGCCGTTCTCACTCAAAATAAAAAATTCTCGCATGAAAAAACTATTCCGAACCCTGTTTGCCGCAGCCCTGTGCTGTCTGACATTCAAGGCGACAGACGCCTGCACCAACTTCATCATCACCCGGGGAGCCTCCTCGGACGGCTCGGTGATGGTCTCCTACGCCGCCGACTCCCACCAGCTCTACGGCGCACTCTACAAAACCTTCGCCGGGCGCTACAAACCCGGCACGATGCTCCCGGTCTATGACTGGGACTCGGGCCGCTACCTGGGAGAAATTCCGCAAGCGGCACAAACATACGCCACGATCGGCAACATGAACGAACATTCGCTCATCATCGCCGAATCGACCTACGGCGGACGCGAGGAGCTGGCCGATTCGACGGGTCGCATCGATTACGGCTCGCTCATCTACATCACCCTGCAACGCGCCAAGACTGCCCGCGAAGCGATCCGGATCATCGTGGATCTGGCCAACACCTACGGCTACGCTTCGAGCGGCGAATCCTTCTCGATCGCCGACCAGAACGAAGCCTGGATCATGGAGCTGATCGGCAAGGGCTGCGAGCTCGATGCCGAGGGTAACAACACCCGCAAGGGCATCGTCTGGGTAGCTCGCCGCATTCCCGACGGATACGTTTCGGCACACGCCAACCAGTCGCGCATCACGACTTTCCCGCTCGACGATCCCGAGAACTGCCTCTACGCTCCCGACGTGATCTCCTTCGCCCGTGAAAAGGGCTATTTCAACGGCCCGGACGAGGAGTTCAGCTTCTGCGATGCCTACGCTCCGGCCGATTTCGGCACGGTGCGCGGATGCGATGCCCGCGTGTGGGCGTTCTTCCGCACCGTAGCGGACGACATGGATCAATACACGGACTATGCAATGGGATACAACATGTCCAACCGGATGCCCCTCTGGGTGAAACCCCGCACCAAAGTCGATCCCAAGACCGTTTTCGACGCCATGCGCGACCACTACGAAGGAACTCCGATGGACATGACCCAGGACATCGGTGCGGGCGGACATGCCCTGCCGTACCGCTGGCGCCCGATGGATTTCGAAGTGGACGGCGTAACCTACCTGAACGAGCGTGCGGTAGCAACCCAGCAGACCGGATTCTGGTTCGTGGCACAGGCCCGGCCCTGGCTGCCGGACGACATGGGCATCCTCTGGTTCGGGGTGGACGACGCAGCGACATCCTGCCTGACGCCGATCTACTGCTCGGCAACCGAGGTTCCCGAATGTTTCCGCGAGGGCAACGGCACGATGCTCAAATATTCGCCCACGTCGGCATTCTGGCTCTTCAACCGCGTAACCAACTTCGCCTATCTGCGTTACGATCTGATCGCGGCCGACATCCGCAAGGTGGTTGACGAGTGGGAGAATACCCGTTTGGAGGAGGTCAAACAGATCGACGCAGCCACAGAGGGCGACTCGCCCAAGAAACGGCAGAAACGGCTTACCCGTTATTCGGTGGATATGGCCCGGCAACTCTTCGACCGCTGGACGGAACTCGACCGGTACCTGCTCGTCAAATACATCGACGGCAACCTGAAGAGCGAAACCGAACCGGGTAAATTCCTCGACAACGGCAACGGGCGCGACATTCCCGACAAGATCCAGTTCCCGGGCTATAACGAAAAGTGGAAACGCGCCGTAGTAGCCGACCACGGTGAAGTGCTGAAAGTAATTCAATAAACACATACAAAAAATATGAAATACGATATCATTGTGATCGGCAGCGGTCCGGGCGGTTACGTAGCCGCCATCCGCGCTGCTCAACTGGGTAAGAAAGTGGCTGTCGTAGAGCGTGCCGAGGCCGGCGGCGTATGCCTCAACTGGGGTTGCATCCCGACCAAAGCGCTGCTCAAGAGCGCCCAGGTTTACAACTATTGCAAGTCGGCCGAACATTACGGACTCGACTTCGCAGGCGAAGTGCAGCCCAACCTCGAAAAGATCGTAGCCCGCTCGCGCGGCGTGGCCGAAACGATGAACAAAGGCGTGTTGTTCCTGCTCAAAAAGAACAACGTGGAGCTGATCAACGGCTTCGCAAAACTGAAAGGAAACGGCCGGATCGACGTGGACGGCACGGAGTACGAAGCCGACCACATCATCCTCGCCACCGGAGCACGGCCCCGCGAAATGCCGTTCATGCCCATCGACGGAGAGCACGTGATCTCCTCGAAGCAGGCGCTCGTACTGCCCAAACTGCCCGAAACGATGATCGTCGTGGGATCGGGTGCCATCGGCAGCGAGTTCGCTTATTTTTATGCCGCGCTGGGTGTGAAGGTCACCATCATCGAGTATCTGCCTCAGATTATGCCCCTCGAAGACGAAGAGGTCGCCAAAACCATGGAACGCTCGTTCCGCAAGCTGAAAGCGACCATACTTACTTCGACCACCGTAAAATCGGTGAAAGTCAATGCCGAAGGCAAATGCGACGTCGAGGTGGAAGGCAAGAAGGGCGCGGAAACGCTGGTAGCCGACATCGTCCTCTCGGCCGTCGGCATTAAATCCAACATCGAAGGCATCGGCCTGGAAGAGTTGGGTATCAAGACCGAGCGCGACAAAGTCCTCGTCGATAAACAATACCGCACCAACGTACCGGGCATTTACGCCATCGGCGACATCGTACCCGGTCCGGCCCTGGCGCACGTAGCGTCGGCCGAAGCGCTCTGCTGCGTGAATGCCATCTGCGGCCTACACTCCGAGCCAGTGGACTACACGACGATTCCCTCGTGCGTATTCACCTCGCCGGAAGTGGCTTCGGTCGGTATGACCGAACGACAGGTCAAGGAGATGGGTATCGACTACAAAGTGGGACGCTTCCCCTTCACCGCTTCGGGCAAAGCGACCGCCGCAGGCGACCGCGACGGCTTCGTAAAACTGATCTTCGACCAGCACGACAAGCTGTTGGGCGCACATCTGGTGGGAGCGAACGTAACCGAAATGCTGGCCGAGCCGACGCTTGCCAAATCGCTGGGAGCGACGGCGCAGCAGATCGCGCACACGATCCACGCACACCCGACCATGAACGAAGGAGTTATGGAGGCGGCCGAGGTAGCTCTGGGTGCCGCGATCCACGTATAAATCGAAAATTACCGCAATGCGAACGGGGACGGCCTGCACAGGATCGTCCCCGTTTCATTTGCATACGCCCGTCAAGGAGTAATCGATAACACCGAAGGAATCATGGCCCCGGGACGATCGGCGATTGAATGAAAAGAAAAGCGGCCGAACGAAACAATCGAAGAGAAAACCGCCCGAACATAAGGGAAAACAGGCTGCCGGATCGAAGCGAAGGCGGCCTCTACTTTTCCACCGATGAAAAATAGCGGAGAGCGGGCAGCCGGGTTTCCCGCACGAATACTTCCGGCGGATAGAGCACATCGCTCAGGAAAAGGCCCTGGGCGGGTGCTCCGGCACTCGACCGCGAAAGATCGCGGCTGGCGACGATGTCGCGGAACTGTTCAACGGTATAACGTCCCCGGCCCACATCGACCAGCGTGCCGACGATAGCCCGCACCATATTCCGCAGAAAGCGGTCCGCACGAATCGTAAAGCAAAGCGTACCGTCCCGGCCGACCGTCCAGTCGGCCCGTTTGAGATGGCAGATATTGGTCTTGTTGTCGGAATTGAGTTTGGCGAAGGAGGTAAAGTCCTCATACTCCATCAGAACGTCGGCCGCACGGTTCATCGCCGCCACGTCCAGAGGGACGTAATATTGCCAGGAAGCGGCTCGTGTAAAGGGATTCTTGCGCGGTTCGATATAATAGCGGTACTCCCGCTCCCGGGCACTGAAACGGGCGTGGGCATCGGCCGCGACCGGCACGATACGGCTTACGGCGATATCGCCGGGAAGCATATGGTTGAGCTTGAAAACGACCTGTTCCGGATCGGCGACGGGAGAGGAAGTGTCGAAATGCGCCACGTAATAGGAGGCATTCACTCCCGTATCGGTGCGTCCGGCACCGGTCAACAGAATCGGTTCACGGAGCAGGGTAGAGATTGCCCCTTCGATCGTCTGCTGTACCGACGGCATATCGGGCTGCCGCTGCCAACCGCAATAGGCTCCGCCGTTGTATCTCAATTCGATAAAATAACGCATCGTTTTTCCATTTATCACATCTTGCAGGCAGTCCCCGCATTTCGGGAGGAATCCCAGCCGGCTCGTCCCGAATCTTTCGATCCCGAGCCGAGAATCACGGCTGATCGGATCTCCATTCGCAAAAAGAATCCGAACCCATGATACTCTGCAAAGATAGTGAAAGGTGAGAGCAATCGTGCGGGCTTGCACGCAAAGATTGCCGAACCGCCTCCCATCTTCCGCAAAGATAGTGAAAGCCGACAGAAAACGGGCACTTGTTCCCAGTTTTCCGAGACGCAACCTATTTAAGACTATGTCAAAGATAATAAAATCCGGAACGCCAACTCCGCTCCATAAAAAACGAGGTCGAAACCCGATAGGATTTCGACCCCGCATCTATACTATCCCGCGATTATTTGCGCGGCTTGATGTTCAGTTTCACCGGACGAATCATATTCTCGGGCTTGAGAATCGTGTCAAGCTCCTCCTTCGAGAGAATACCGTGCTCGAGCACCAGATCATAGACGCCGCGGCCCGTAGCGAGAGCCTCCTTAGCGATCTTGGTCGAATTCTTGTAACCGATGATCGGGTTGAGAGCCGTCACCACGCCGATACTGTTCTTCACGTAATCGGCACAGCGCTCGCGGTTGGCCGTGATGCCGTCCACGCAGAGCGTGCGGAGCGTATCGAAGCCGTTCATCAGCAACTCGGCGGACTCGAAATCGCACTGGGCCATCACCGGCTCCATGGCGTTGAGCTCCATCTGGGCCGCCTCGCCGCTCATCGTAACGCACAGCTCGTTGCCGATCACCTTGTAGGCGATCTGGTTCATTACCTCGGGGATCACGGGGTTCACCTTACCCGGCATGATCGACGATCCCGGCTGACGGGCCGGCAGGTTGAACTCGGCCAGACCGCAGCGGGGGCCCGAAGCCAGCAGGCGCAGGTCGTTGCAGATTTTGTTCATCTTCACGGCGACACGCTTCATGGCGGAAGCGTAACCGACCAGGCACGAAGTATCGGACGTAGCGCCTACCAAGTCGCCCGTCAAACGGATCTTCCAGCCGGTGATCCGAGCGATGTTCTCGGTGCACAGCTCGGCATAGCCCGGCTCGGCGCAGATACCCGTACCGATCGCCGTAGCACCCATATTGATCGTCAGGAAATCCTCGGCAGCTTCGTTCAGGTGAACGATCTCATCGCGCAGGATGCTGGCGAAACCGTGGAAAGTCTGGCCCAAAGTCATCGGCACGGCGTCTTCGAGCTGCGTGCGGCCCATCTTGAGGACATCGGCGAACTCCGCAGCCTTCTTTTCGAAGGATTCGATCAGTTGCTTCAGGTGCTCGACCAGCTTCAGATGCGTAGCGTACATACCCAGGTGAATAGCCGTCGGGTAGGCGTCGTTGGTCGATTGCGCACAGTTCACGTCGTCGTTGGGCGAGCAGTACTGGTATTCGCCGTACTGATGGCCCATGATCTCCAACGCGCGGTTGGCGATCACTTCGTTGGCGTTCATGTTGGTCGTCGTACCGGCACCGCCCTGGATCATATCCACGGGGAATGCGTCGTGGTGCTTGCCGTCCATGATCTCGCGGCAGGCCTGTGCGATCGCATTGAACTTCTCGTCGGTGAGCAGCCCCAGCTTGTGATTGGCTTCCGCAGCTCCCAGCTTGGTAATGGCGAGTCCCTTGATGAAGAGGGGATACTCGTTCAAATGGAATTTGCTGATTCGAAAGTTCTCGATACCCCGCAGGGTCTGGACACCGTAAAGTACGTCGGCAGGCAACTCTACGCTGCCGAGCAGGTCGCTCTCCGTACGCATTTTCTGATTATTTGCCATAATACTTATAATTTATAATTGTTTTTGACGTTTAAGTTTCGATCCGTCGCGAATTTAATTCGACAAAATTAACACTTTATTTTCAATTCGTGCCAACAAACCATATAAACTTGAAACTATTTTTTATTTCGGCGGCGAATAGCTATATTTGCGATAATATACCGTAAAATCCCCTTCAGCCAATGAAAGCAGCGATCATCGGACACGGCAAAATGGGCCGTGAAATCGAAAAAATACTCCTCGAAAGGGGACACCGTATCGGCGCCGTCATCGACGAGGCGAACGCATCGGAACTGGATGCCGCACACCTGGCCGGCATCGACGTAGCACTGGAGTTCACGACCCCCGACGCGGCCTACGGCAACATCCGGGCGTGCATCGACGCAGGGATTCCGGTCGTCAGCGGCACGACGGGCTGGACAAATCGTCTGGAGGAGTTGCGCAGCTATTGCCGGGAAAAAGGCGGTGCGCTCTTCTACGCCTCGAACTACTGCCTGGGCGTCAACCTGATGTTCCGCCTCAACCGCAGGCTGGCCCGGATGATGGAGCGCTTCGACGCCTACGACGTACGGATCGAAGAGATTCACCACACACAGAAAAAGGATGCTCCGAGCGGCACGGCCATCACGCTGGCAGAAGGGATCATCAGCGAAATCGGGCGGAAGACGGGCTGGGTGAATGAACCCAGCGACGATCTTTCGCAAATCGTCGTCACCTCCCTGCGCGAAGGAGCGGTTCCGGGTACACACACGGTAACTTACGAATCGGACGACGACCGGATCGAACTCAAACATACGATCAAAAACCGCCGGACACTGGCTCTGGGCGCCGTCGTCGCTGCGGAGTTCCTCTGCGGCAAAAAGGGTGTCTATACGATGGACGACCTGCTGAAATAAACGATACAGAACATGGGAAAAATCAAAGCTTTCTTCCGCAACAAATGGGTGGGATTCACCCTGGCAAGTATTTTATACATCCTCTGGTTCGTCCTCTGGACGGGCAACTGGTGGCTGCTGCTGGGCGAAATCGTCATCTTCGACCTTTATATCACGCGTTATTTCTACAAGTACGTCTGGCGGCACAACGCCGAGATGTGCAAGAAAAGCAAAAGTTACAAAGCCGTTTACGAATGGGTGAATGCGATCATTTTCGCCACCGTTGTAGCGTCGCTGGTACACATCTTCTTCTTTCAGATGTACGTGATTCCCTCGTCGTCGATGGAGAAATCGCTGCTGGTCGGGGACTATCTCTACGTCAGCAAGGTAGCCTACGGTCCCCAGATGCCCAATACCCCGGTGGCATTTCCGTTCGTACACCATACGATGCCTTTTTCGAAAACCAAAAAATCGTTCTCCGAAAGCGTCAAATGGCCTTATCACCGCCTCAAGGGACTGGGCCGAATCGAGCGCAACGACGTAGTGGTATTCAACTTTCCGGCAGGCGATACGGTGCTGCTCGAACGACAGGACGTTTCGTACTACGACGTACTGCGGCAATATCAGCAAACTTTCGGACATCAGGCCGGCCGCGAACGGCTGATGCAGGAATACACGGTCATCACGCGCCCGGTGGACAAGCGTGAAAACTACATCAAACGCTGCATCGGCCTCCCGGGGGATTCGATACGAATCGAGGAAACGGCGGTTTACGTCAATGGGAAGCCGCAGGAGCCCGTCGCCGGAAAACAGTTCATGTATCTGGTGGAAACCACCTCGCCGATCACCCAATACGCACTCGACAATCTGGGTATCACCGAATGGAGCAACAAGGGCACGCTCTACTACATGGCGCTCACCGACGAAAACGCCGCAGAACTGGAGAAGCTGGACAACGTCGCTTCCGTACAGAAATACATCGCCCGCAGTCCCAATTTCGATGTCTTTCCGCAGGATCGCCGCTATGCGTGGAATCAGGACAACTATGGCCCGATCTGGATTCCCCAAGCGGGAACGGCCGTTGCGCTGACGGCCGACAACCTGCCCCTGTACCGGCGGATTATCGAAACGTACGAAGGCAACGACCTGCGTGTGGACGAAGAAGGGAAGATCTTCATCAACGGCGAACAGACCGACACCTATACTTTCCGGATGAACTATTACTGGATGATGGGCGACAACCGCCACAATTCGGCGGACTCCCGCTTCTGGGGATTCGTTCCCGAAGACCACATCGTCGGCAAAGCCTCCTTCATCTGGCTGTCGCTGGATCCCGAAAAGAGCTTCCCCGCGAACATCCGCTGGAACAGGATGTTCACCAAAGTCAAATAAAACAAGGGTAGTCGTGACCTCGGACAGTTATCATACGCTTGCCGGGCCTGCGGAAGCCATCTACAAAGAGAAAAGCAGCAAGTTCCTCGCTTATGCCTATCCGGTCGAAAGCGAGGAGGAGATTCGCACGCTGCTCGATGCGCTGCGCAAGAAATATTACGACGCGACGCACCACTGTTACGCGTGGCGGCTGGGTCCGCACGGCGAAACGTTCCGCGCCAACGACGACGGAGAGCCTTCGGGCACGGCGGGCAAGCCGATCCTCGGTCAGCTTCTGTCCAACGAACTGGTCAACTGCCTAATCGTCGTGGTGCGTTATTTCGGCGGTACGAAACTCGGAGTATCGGGCCTGATCGGTGCCTACAAGGAGTCGGCGGCCGAAGCGATCCGAGCGGCCGAAATCGTGGAGCGGACGGTCGATACCGTCGTGGAGGTGGAGTTTTCGTACCTGGCGATGAACGACGTGATGCGCGTGGTCAAGGAAGAACAGCCCCGGGTGCTGACGCAGCAGTTCGACAACCTCTGCCGGATGACACTGGCGATCCGGCAAAGTCTCGCAGGAGGTATGATCGGCAAACTGGAAAAGATCGGGGGCGTGACCCTCGAAATGAAATAATATCGGTCCGGCCCGGAACACGCACGGCGCAGGGACCGGATCCACGTAAAAAAACATGACAAAAGAACAAAAGTCCATTTATATAAAAGGTGCACGGGTGCACAACCTCAAAAACATCGAGGTCGAAATTCCGCACAACCGACTGGTCGTCATCACGGGACTTTCGGGTTCCGGCAAATCGACCCTCGCCTTCGACACGATCTTCGCCGAAGGGCAGCGCCGCTACGTGGAGAGCCTCTCGGCCTATGCCCGACAATTCCTGGGCAAGATCAACAAGCCCGATGTGGATGTCATTACGGGTATCGCTCCGGCCATCGCCATCGAACAGAAGGTCAATACCCGCAATCCGCGTTCGACGGTCGGCACCACGACCGAACTGTACGACTACCTTAAACTTCTCTACGCCCGTATCGGACACACCTTCTCGCCCGTATCGGGACAGGAGGTCAAGTGCTACACCGAGGACGACGTGGCGCAATATATCCTCTCCCTGCCCGAAGGCAGCCGCGTGGCCGTCGCAGCGCCGCTGCAACTGCGCGAAGGGCAGGGCGTCATCGAAAAACTGACCCTGGTGCTGGGCGAAGGCATCCTGCGTGTACATGCGGCGGGAGAGACTCTGCCGATCGAGGATTTCCTGCCCCGCGTGGACGAAAACACCCGTGCCGAAGATATCTCGATCGTAGTCGATCGTGCCAAAGTTTCGCAGGACGGCGACCTGCCGACCCGCCTGCGGGATTCCGTAGCCCGTGCTTTCTCCTATGGAAACGGGGTTTGCCGAATCGTCACGCCCGAAGGCGTCAAAGAGTTCTCGGCCCGTTTCGAGGCCGACGGCATCGAATTCGAGCCTCCGACCGAACATCTGTTCAGCTTCAACAACCCGCTGGGCGCCTGCCCGACGTGCGAAGGTTACGGCAAGATCATCGGCATCGACGAGGACCTGGTGATTCCCGACAAACGCAAAACCATCTACGAGGACGCCGTGGCCTGCTGGCGCGGAGAGACCATGCGGGCGTGGAAAGACCAGCTCGTAGCCAATGCCTATAAGTTCGATTTTCCGATCCATACGCCGTTCTACCAACTTACGGCCGAACAGAAACGGCTCCTGTGGTGCGGCAACGAGTATTTTCACGGCTTGAACGACTTCTTCGCCTACATCGACAGCGAGCGGCGCAAGATCCAGTTCCGGGTGATGAAAGCCCGCTACACGGGCAAAACCGTCTGTCCCGACTGCGGCGGCTCGCGCCTGCGCAAAGAGGCCCTTTACGTCAAAATCGGCGGCAAAACCATCGCCGACCTGGTCGTGATGCCGGTGGAGACGCTCGCCGATTTCTTCGCCTCGCTCGAGCTGGACGCTCACGACACGAAAACCGCCGCCCGCATCCTCACCGAGATACGCAACCGCCTGCAATACCTCATGGACGTGGGGCTGGGCTACCTGACCCTCGACCGCCTCTCCTCGACGCTTTCAGGCGGCGAAAGCCAGCGCATCAATCTTTCGACCTCGCTGGGCAGCAACCTCGTGGGTTCGCTCTATATTCTCGACGAGCCGTCGATCGGCCTGCACCCGCGCGACACGAACCGTCTGGTCGGTGTGCTCGAACAACTGCGTGACATCGGCAACACGGTGATCGTCGTCGAACACGAAGAGGAGGTGATCCGTGCTGCCGACTGGATCGTCGATATCGGCCCGGAGGCGGGCTACAACGGCGGAGAGGTCGTCTTCAGCGGACCGCTGAAAGCCTTATTGAAAGAAAAAAAAAGCCTGACGGCCGACTACCTTACGGGACGCTGCAAAATCGCGGTGCCCACCTCGCGGCGAAGCCCGGCAGCGTGGATCACCGTGAAAGGTGCCCGGCAGAACAACCTGAAGAATATCGACGTGCGGATTCCGCTCGGGGTGATGACCTGCATCACGGGCGTGAGCGGCAGCGGCAAATCGTCGCTGGCCAAAGGCATCCTCTATCCCGCATTGCGGCGCCTGCTGTTCGATACGGGGCTCAAACCGGGCGATTTCGACGCCATCGAAGGCGACCTTTCGACGCTTCGTTCGGTCGAAATGGTCGATCAGAACCCGATCGGCAAATCCTCGCGGTCGAACCCCGTGACCTACATCAAGGCCTACGACGAGATCCGCAAACTCTACGCCGACCAGCCCTACGCCCAGCGGTCGGGATTCAACCCCTCGCACTTCTCGTTCAACATCGCCGGCGGCCGTTGCGAGGAGTGTCAGGGCGAGGGATTCATCAAGGTCGGCATGCAATTCATGGCCGACGTGGAGCTGGTGTGCGAAGCCTGCGGCGGCAAGCGCTTCAAGGATGAAATTCTCGAAGTCCGCTACCGCGAGAAATCGATCTACGACATACTGGAGATGACGGTGGACGACGCGATCGCCTTCTTCGGCGATGATAAGAAAAACGCCACCTGCAAACGGATCATCGAACGGCTCCGCCCCCTGCAGGAGGTCGGGCTGGGGTATATCAGACTCGGACAGTCCTCCTCGACGCTCTCGGGCGGCGAGAGCCAGCGCGTAAAGCTCGCTTCGTTCCTGTCGAAGGAGAGCACCGAAGGCAACGTGATGTTCATCTTCGACGAGCCTACGACGGGTCTCCATTTCCACGACATCAACAAGCTGCTCGACGCCTTCAACGCCCTGATCGCCCGGGGTCATACGATCGTGATCGTCGAACACAACATGGACGTTATCAAGTGCGCCGACTGGGTCGTGGATCTCGGCCCCGAAGCGGGCGACCGGGGCGGCAGCATCGTCTTCGAAGGCACTCCGGACGGGCTGGCCGGATGCAAGGAGAGTTACACGGGCCGCTACCTGGCGCTCCGCGAGAAAAACGAATAAGACAACGATGGAATTTACTACCTATACGCTTCCCAACGGCATCCGGGGCATTCACCGTCGGATCAAAGGCAACGTCACGCACTGCGCCCTGCTGGTAAACGCCGGAAGCCGCGACGAGCTGAAGAATCAATTCGGACTGGCCCATTTCACCGAACACGCCCTGTTCAAAGGCACGGAGCACCGCAAGGCTTACCAGGTGAACTGCCGGCTCGAAAACCTCGGCGGCGAACTCAACGCCTTCACCACCAAGGAGGATACGACGATCCACGCCACGACCCTGCGAAGCGACTTTTCGAAGGCTGTGGAGCTGATCGCCGACGTCGCCTTCCATTCGACTTTTCCCGACCGGGAACTGGAAAAAGAGAAGGAGATCATCTACGACGAAATCAATACCTACAAGGACTCTCCGGCCGACATGATCTACGATACGTTCGAAGAGATGCTTTTCGCCGGGTCGGAGCTGGGACACAATATTTTAGGCCGGAAATCGAGCCTGGCACGCTTCAGCGGAGAGTCGATCCGGGAGTTCGTCGCACGCACGCACACCACCGACCAGATGGTTTTCTCGTCGATCGGGAACCTCTCGGCCAAGAGCGTCGAAACGACCGTCGCCCGCTACCTGAACGACATCAAAAGTTCCGCACGGGATTTCTCGCGCCGGCAACCCGCCGCCGTCGAACCGTTCTCCCGAATCGTTACCAAACATACGCACCAGACGCACTGCATCATCGGTGCTCGGGCGCAGGGGATCAACGACGCGGAGCGGCTGCCGCTGGCGCTGCTCGTCAATCTGCTCGGCGGCCCTTCGGCCAACTCCCTGCTGAACGTGCTGGTGCGGGAGAAAAACGGGCTTTCGTACAACATCGAAGCCTCTTACACGCCTTACAGCGACAGCGGCATCGTGGCCATCTATTTCAGTTGCGACCACGACAACACGGATCACTGCATCGAGCTGATCGAGGGAGAGCTGGGACGGCTCCAAACCACGCCGCTCTCGGCCCGACGGCTTTCGATGGCCAAGAAGCAGTTCATCGCCCAGCTGGCGATCTCGATGGAGAGCAACGAAGGTTACATGCTCGGTGCGGGCAAGAGTTTCCTGGCGCACCGCGAGGTCGATACGATGGAGGAGGTTTATCGCAAAATACAGGCTCTCACGGCCGAAGACCTGACCGCCGTAGCTTCGTCGGTCTTCTCCTCACCATCGCGGCTCATCTATAAATAACGGTTTTCAACGACCCGACACACAATTATATATTATGGACGCACTCGAACGATATATTCACGATTTTTCGTCGCCGGAAGAGGAACTTCTGCACGAACTCGACCGCCAGACGCATCTGCAGGTCGTACAGCCGCGCATGCTCTCGGGGCATATCCAGGGTAAGTTGCTGGAGCTGCTCGTGCGGATGTTACGGCCCCGCAACATCCTGGAAATAGGGACCTTTACGGGTTATTCGGCCCTCTGCATGGCCGCCGGGCTGGAAGAGGATGGCGTGCTCGACACGGTGGAGGTGGACGACGAGCTGGAGGAGTTCGCCGCCTCGTTTTTCCGCCGCAGCCCGCACGGACAAAAAATCCGTCAGCATATCGGTTCGGCACTCGATATCGTCCCGACACTCGGATATACGTTCGACCTCGTATTCATCGACGGCGACAAGCGCGAATACCCAGACTACTACCGGATGCTAATGGGTGACGGAGGAAGCAAAGTGTTGGTGCACAGCGGATCGATATTGATCGCAGACAACATCCTCTGGTCGGGCAAGATCGTGGAACCGGTAGCACACAACGACCGCCATACGCAGGCGCTGCTGGAATTCAACCGCATGATACGGGAGGACGAGCGGGTGGAAAACGTGATCGTCCCGATCCGGGACGGATTGAATCTGATCCGGGTAAAATAGGACAGCCGTCTGCCGATAAAGGCAGGGCTGGAAAGGGCAGGAAAGAAAACCCGGCAAGCAAGCGAACGGCCGACAGACAACGGGAAAAAACGGCTCTGTAACGACGAAATTTGAAAAATCGACCGATATGGAATTGAGTGAATTGCAAAAACGAGTGGACGCATGGATCCGCGAATACGGCGTCCGCTATTTCAGCGAACTGACCAACATGGCCATCCTGACCGAGGAGGTGGGGGAGCTGGCCCGCGTCATGGCCCGCAAATACGGCGACCAATCCTTCAAAGCGGGAGAAAAGGAGAACCTGGCGGACGAAATGGCCGACGTACTGTGGGTATTGGTCTGCCTGGCGAACCAGACGGGAGTAAACCTCACCGAAGCCCTCGAAGCCAACTTCGCCAAGAAAACGGCCCGCGACAAGGAGCGGCACCGCAACAATCCCAAGCTATGAACCGAAACCCCGAAAAGCGGGGATAATAACTTATCCGAGAAGGGGGTTCGGGAGAGGATGAGAATCACAAACGCGGACACAGGCTGTGAATAAGCGACCGTCGGACGATGGCTGGAACATTGAAAAATATAATAATTGCCTGATAGGTATTCCGGGCGATTACGTTCCCGAATCGTTCCGGCAGGTTATGTACGACGGAAGTCATTATCGACAAAATACGGCCCTTCCGACAAACCATCTTCCGGCAAACCGCCCGATAAAAGCGGGATCGGATACGAAAAGCCCGTAATCCCCCGAACAAGGGGCGATACCGCGATAAAATACGGAACTGTTACCTGTAATCAAATACTTTAGAGTTATGAAATACGATTTCGATGAGATTATTCCGCGACGGGGTACCAACTCCGTCAAATGGGATCTGGCCACAGACGAACGGGTGCTGCCTATGTGGGTAGCCGACATGGATTTCCGCGCGGCCCCGCCCGTACTCGACGCCCTGGAACGACGGCTCCGCCACGGCGTTTTCGGCTATACGAAGGTCCCCGACGCCTATTTCGAAGCCGTGAAAGGGTGGTTCGGCAAACGGCACGGATTCCGCATCGAAAACGAGTGGATCCTCCCGACTACGGGCGTCATTCCCGCCCTTTCGGTCATCCTGAAGGCCCTGACCGAACCGGGCGACAAGGTAATCCTTCAGACGCCCGTTTACAACTGTTTCTTCGCCGTGCTGGAGCGTACCGGCCGTCAGCCGCTCGCCAATCCGCTCATCGACGAAGGCGGCGCCTACCGCATGGACTTCGAAGATCTGGAACGCAAGGCGGCGGACCCGCAGGCCAAGCTGATCTTCCTGTGCAATCCCCACAACCCGGCGGGCCGGGCCTGGACCGCCGAAGAGCTTACCCGCCTCGGGGAGATCTGCCTGCGGCACGGGGTAACGGTCATATCGGACGAAATCCACTGCGACCTGACGCTCGACGGCCATCGCCACATTCCGTTCGCCTCGCTGAACGAAGAGTTTCTGCGGCATTCGGTCACCTGCACCGCCCCGAGCAAGACCTTCAACATCGCCGGTCTGCAAGCAGCCAACATCATCGCCGCCGATCCCGAGATACGCCGGAAAATCGACCGGCAACTCGTCGATAACGAACTCCACGCACTGAATGCCTTTGCAGTCGAAGCCCTGATCGCAGCTTACAACGAAGGCGGCGAATGGCTGGACGAACTGAAAAAATACCTGTGGGAGAACTACGAATACCTGCGCGACTTCTTCACCCGGCACCTGCCGGCTCTGCCGGTCACTCCGCTCGAGGCCACCTACCTGGTGTGGGTGGATTGTCGGACGTTGAAACGCCCCACGACGGAAATAGCCCGGCAGTTACTGGAGGAGGGGCACGTATGGATCAACGAAGGCGAAATGTACGCCGGAGAAGGGTTCCTGCGCATCAACATCGCCTGCCCCCGCAAGACGCTCGCCGAAGGGCTGGAACGCATCCGAAAAGTAGTAGGGTAATTACAATTATTGAATTTAACGAAAAGAGAGCCTTTTTAAGGCTCTCTTTTTTGATTCCGGAGTGAAAATCCCCAACCTATAATCGGGAAATATCCGCATTCCATAAAATTATATGAATATTTTACACCAATTTCAGCTCCTTCTTGATCCGTTCGATCTTGTCGTTCAGTTCGGCCCGTACCTTTTCGTAATCGGCGACGGACGGCAGGGTAGCCTTCACCCCGAAGTAGAACTTGATCTTGGGCTCCGTACCCGACGGACGGACACAGACACGGGTGCCGTCCTCGGTATACCACTGAAGTACGTTGCTCTTATCCTGCTCCAGATGCGTCTTCTTTCCGGTGCGGACATCGAACGACTCCAAAGTCTGAATATCGTTGATCTTCACCACGAGCGAGCCGAGAATCTCTTTCGGAGGATTGGCACGGTAATCGACCATCATCCGCTGGATCAATTCGGCACCCTCCTTACCGGTACGGACTACCGAAACGAGGCCTTCCTGGTAAAATCCGTACTTGACATAAAGCTGCTTGAGCCACTCGTACAGCGAGATACCCATCGTATCGCGCACCCAGGCTGCGGCCTCGGCCGCCAGCGAGCAGGCCGACACGCCGTCCTTGTCGCGGACGTAGTCCCCGGCCAGGTAGCCGAAGCTCTCCTCGCCGCCGCCGATGTACTGCATATCGGTACCTTCGTGCCCCCGAATGATCTTGGCGATGTATTTGAAGCCGGTGAGACACTCGTAGCATTTCACCTTGAAATAGTCGGCTACGGCATCCACCATTTCGGTCGTAACGATCGTTTTGATCACGTACTGGTGTCCGTTCAGGCGGCCCAACTCGGCCCAGCGGGTCAGTTGATAAGTCATCAGCAGCACCAATGTCTGGTTGCCGTTCAACAGCACGTATTCGCCGTTTTCATCAGGCAGCGCCACGCCGATACGGTCCGAATCGGGATCGGTAGCCAACACCAGATCCGCCTTCACCTTCTTCGCCAGGTCGATAGCCATCGACATCGTCTTGCGCTCCTCCGGATTGGGAGATTCCACCGTCGGGAAATTACCGTCGATCACCGCCTGCTCGGGAACCATTTGCACGTTGGTAAAGCCGAAGCGCTTGAGCGACTCGGGAACCAGCCGCACGCCGGCACCGTGCATGGGCGAATAGACGATCTTCATGTCGTGGAAACGTTTCACGCTCTCGGACGAAAGCGACAACTCGTATATTTTATTAAGGTATAACTCGTCGAAATCCTTGCCCAGAGCATGAATGTTCTGCGGGTTCCGGCCGGTAAGCACCTGATCGACCTCGGTGATTTTCTCCACCTCGTCGATGATGTTCTTGTCGTGCGGTGCCGTAACCTGCGATCCATCGGACCAGTAGGCTTTGTAGCCGTTGTATTCTTTGGGGTTGTGCGAAGCCGTGACGACCACGCCCGACTGACATTTCAGCTCCCGGATCGCGAAGCTCAACTCGGGTGTCGGACGCAGCGCGTCGAACAGAAATACGGTGAATCCGTTCGAGGCGAAGATGTCGGCCACACGCTCGGCGAACATCCGCGAATTGTTGCGGCTGTCGTGCCCTACGACGACCCGGATTTCCTCGCCCGCGAAATTGCGCTTCAGGTAGTTCGAAAGACCCTGCGTGGCGGCGCCCACCGTATAGACGTTCATGCGGTTGGAACCCACGCCCATGATGCCGCGCAGGCCGCCCGTACCGAATTCGAGGTCTTTGTAGAAACTCTCGACAAGCTCTTTCATATCGTTGTCCATCAGGTATTTGACCTGCTTTTTCGTCGCCTCGTCATAGTGGCCGTCGAGCCAACTCTGGGCTTTTTTCAGAACCAATTGTTCCAATTCGTTTGCCATAAGTTTATTAGTTTTATTTATAGTTTGACTTCGGAAGTCCCAAAAAAATTATATGCAAATATACGAAATAAAATTCGATAATTCACTATCAGGGAGTTAAAATTGAGACCCCGGAAACCGTTGTTTTTCTATATACAAAAAAAGGAGAACTGCAACATAAAATCGAGAATCTTTTTGCAAAATTATTCACAACTTTGTCACATCAAAAATAGTGCAACCCTCTGTCATGTTAAACAACACACGGACATATAGCGATATATGGCAAAACTGCTTGGACCAGATCAAGGCCCGGACCTCCGCCGAGGAGTTCGAAAAGTGGTTTCAGCCCATCGTCCCGCTCGAATTCGACGGCACGACGCTTCGCTTGAGGGTTCCCAACGAAAGCTACGTCCGCCAGATCGAGAAGAACTACATCCCGTTCCTCAAACCGATCATCTCGCAGCTC
>ENA-OPCO01000028-OPCO01000028.1-human-gut-metagenome-genome-assembly--contig:-NODE-28-length-103241-cov-6.425707_pt1 | contig 103241 bp, 153 predicted proteins | sample MGYA00241562_ERZ501475 | MGnify/ENA primary metagenome ERZ501475 (study PRJEB25962, sample SAMEA2042627) | human gut metagenome | biome: human gut; feature: human-associated habitat; material: faeces... | reverse complement strand
AGCATCAGTTATATTTATAGTAGTTACTTTTCCACTCTTTGAAATATCAACACTAGGACTAACTCCATCTTTACCATTTGCTCCAGTTTCACCTTTTTCGCCTTGAATACCTTGAATACCTTGTGGCCCAGTATCTCCTTTGTCTCCTTTTTCTCCTTGTATCCCTTGTATTCCTTGTTCTCCTTGTATTCCTTGTTCACCTTGAGGCCCTTGTGTGCCAGTATCACCCTTGTCGCCTTTTTCACCTTGAATACCTTGTGAGCCAGTATCGCCTTTGTCGCCCTTATCACCTTTTTCACCTTTTAATGATGCTAGTTGTTCTTCGGTAAAATCTGAATATGTAAAGGCATCACCTTTTTCACCTTGTATTCCTTGTGGGCCAGTATCGCCTTTGCCTGATAATAATTGCCAATAATTTTCATTTGTAGGAATATTACCTATTGTAGATTGTTTAGCTACATATGAACACCCATTATACATTACAAAATCCAATTTTTCATATTGTTCGGCATCTGAATAATCACCTTTGGCAATCATCATAACTTTTCCCAACACTATTTTATTCACTTAATATCACCTCTAACTTTCCTTCTTCATTTAACTGAAATGTATCATTATTTAACACTGGTACTACACATTCTACATAACCTGTTTCCTCATTTATTTTATAAGCTTTATCCTCAGTTTCCTCAACCAAATAACCATTACTAAACTCAACTAATAATCTTGGCGGAGACACATTGTTCAATTCTAAATCGGTAATCTTTTTATCAACATTGAAGTTTGTACCGTGTTTTTCAGAGACCCATACATTACTTAGTTTTCCATTTTTGGTGCACAACTCAACAGAGTCCCCAACTGAAAGATTTTCACCAGTTTTATTTAAGACACCAGAAACGATTTTTTCTGTATCGGGAGGTAAATAAACATCTACACTCCCATTACTATTTACTGTTTTTACAACAGCAGACACGAACTTCGTAATTCCTTTTTTACTCATTCTTGCATCTACGATGTCCTCAATGACACCTTTAAATTCTTTAGTGTCCATATTATCTCTCCTATTATTTTTCAATTTTTACAGTATTAGCTTGAAATCTTTTTAACATATCTTCAAGAGTTTCTTCTGTGTTGCTATTAGCCTGTTCTCTTTCAAGATTACGAGTCTTTTTAGCATCTCTACATTCTTTACAACGAATTGGAGCAGCAAACCCTTTTTCTTCATAAAATTTTTGTTCTCCTACTGTAAAATCAAATTCTTTTTTGCAATCTTTACATATCAATTTAATATTTTCCATTATTTTCTTTTTCCTTTCTTCTTGCCTTTTAAGGGCTCTTCTTCAACTTTTTGTTGAGTCTCTTTTTGTTGCTTAATAATATCAATTTGATTATTAGCAACATTATAAATGTTTTGTCTTAATGCTTGTATATTAAGAGCTTTTTCCTCTAAGGCATTCAGAACTACATCTATATTTTCGAGTGATAAAGTTAATGTTACGTATATTGTATCGTCATTCATTATTATCACCTATTTAATTGAAATACTTTTTCCTTCTACAATTTGAGCACCAGGAATATTTTCGTTAGCCAATACCTCTTTTAATCCCTTTTTAATTAATGAGGTTTTAGTTTCTACTTTTTTACAAGTTTCATTATATTCTGGGTGTTCTTCTAAGAACCTATATACAGCATTTTCGTCTGTAATATTAACGCTGGATGTTTTTCTGGTTCCTAAACGATAATCTTTTAATTCTTTTTTATCGATATTGTTAGCTAGCATCAATGATTTTAAAAACTCACTTAGTCTATCTGCTCTATTCTCGTAAAACTTAATACTATCTTCAATTTCTTTTTTACGATTTTTTAACATCTCTGCTGAGGCTTCGCTTCTTTTAATATAACCACAAATACCATTTAATTTATCGTCAAGTTTTTCTTCTAAAGCATCTAAATCATCACTTGTAAAGAAAACTTCACCAGTTTCTTCATCAGCATAGAAACCGTTTTCGATAACATTAAATATTGCTTCAGTTAACCCCCAAGAAGTCAAATCTTTAATATCCATATTACACACCCCTTTCTTTAGGTTTACGATAAGTTCCTTTAGAACTATCCCAAAAAACCATTGGATAATATTTTCTATCAAAGCAAGCAATTTCACCCTCTAATTGTCTTACTTTCCAATCGTTACCTTCTTCGCTAGCTTGAGCTAATGCATCCAGTAATGCTTTCTTTTTTAAAATATGCTTATGCGCTATTGTATTTTCAAACATAATTATTTCTCCTTTTTTTTATTTATATTCTTGTAATAAATTGTCAAATATAGCCATTAACACATTTACAACAATTGAGTTTCCAGCTTGTTTATATAGTTGTGTGTTACTATTTACTTTAGCAGCTTTTTCAAAATCTTCATCATCAAATCCCATTAGTCGCCAACATTCTTTGGGTGTTAGTTTTCTTATTCTCAAATCTGTGTTTTTATAAATAGAATATTTAGGCCTACACTTTAAAGTGCCATATTCATTTCTATAACCATAATCTCTTTTGCCTTTTGCAAAGTTGTTACTTGAAGTATCATCAAACAACCCTATTTTTAAACATTCCTCTTGTAAATTAGTTGTGCCTTCTAAATTTTCACTATAGACAATCATTCCAGAATGTTCTTCTCCCACTCCTCTTGCTGTTAATGTAGGAACTATGCTATTCTTCTTTTGCACTTTTTCAAACGGTTTTTGATATGCTTTCCAATTGGCTATTTTTCGTATTCTACTTTCACTTAAATAATATTTTTCGTCAACTTCCTCTTCTAACATATCTTTAAGTTTTAATTTAAGTTCTTGTTTTGGCGGGAATATATAACCTTTATTAATGTCATTTCTAATACTAATAGTAAAAACTCTTTCTCTATCTTGTGGTATTCCATAGTCTTTAGCATTTAATATTTGATAATAATTTGTATAACCAAGTTGTTCCATTGTTTTTAAATAAGCATCAAAGTTATGTTTATGTTTTTTGCTTAATAAGTTCTTTACATTTTCCCATATAACATATTTAGGTTTTAACTTCTCAACTATTCTTATTGTTTCATACATTAAACTACTACGAGTACCACTATCTTTATCTCCACCAGCTTGTTTACCAGCAAGTGAAAAATCTTGACAAGGTGAACCATGAAATAACAAATCTATTTCCCCTACATCGGTTTTGTTTGGTTTGTATTCACAAACATCTTTTGGCTCTATGTTGGCATCATAAATAGCATTGTAAGATTTAACTGCATATTTATCTATTTCTATAGCATCGACTATTTCATAGTTGTACCCCCCCCTAATCAATGCTTTTCTAGGTGCTCCTATACCAGCAAATAGTTCAATAACTTTTAATTGTTTTTTCATTAAACTTCCTCCTTTTTTTACACTTTCCTTGACAAAGAATACAAAAAGTTATATAATCTATCTTTGTACCCTTAAAAAGGGCAATAATCTGGATTTTTCTGTGCGTGTTCATACAACATATCTTTAGCTTCTTTGTATAAATCTTTTGTTTTGATTATCTCATAATTGTCATTATTCTCATTCATCCACACTATAAAATGTTCGTTATTTAACTTAAGGCCAGTTTTCTTTTCGAGAATATATTGATAACCATTAAGTTGTAAACTATAATGAATATAATTACAATCATCTAAATGAGAAAGACAACCAGTCATTTTTTGATGATTATATGGTTTAAACTTGATTTCTTTATTTGATTTATAATCTATAATGATAAGAGATTTTAGCTTAATAGAATAACATAAAAAATCTATACTTCCACAAATTTCTAAATCCTCATCCCCTATTACTAATTCTAAACCAATAGGGATAATTCTATCTTTATAATCCTCATAAAACTTATTAGCGATTTTTGTGAGCTTTGGCCATAATGGTTCTAACACATCGTTTCCAAACTGCTTAATAATTTTATCTTTCGGATATGTATATTCTTTACCTTGCCATTTATATTCATTAAATGCGTGAATATGTGTCCCTTTAACTAAAGACAAAGCGTTGGTATAATCCCACATATCTAAAACTTCTTGAACTGGCAACCCTAATTTTTTTGCTGTATGTGGTGCCATTTCTTCTTTATTAAAAGGTTGTGCGTGGTCGTGTATTAAAGCGGTCATAGATGTAGTTGCTTGTTTTCTGTTACCATTTTCATCTAACCACCAATATATATGTGGCTCCTCCTCGAAATGAAACATATCGAATACGTGAAGTTTATCTTTTATTTTGATTATTTCATCATTTATCAAATGGACTCACCTCTTCCACTACAACTTTATGAGGATTTGGGTCATCTGTTCTAATTGGGCTAGTGTCTTTGTTCCAACCATACCTAAACCACAATTCATTCTTAGGGTCTTTATAAAAACGATAACTAGGATAATCAAAATATAATTTTACTAAGGGTAGAACACCTGTAATACGATTTTTTAATACTTCTATACAAGAGTCTTCTTTAATTGGTTCCTTACCTTTAATATATTGGTTTCTAGTATTTGTCTGTCCTTCTTTTTCTGTGTCTGTATATCTATGTACACTAAATACCATATGTGCTAGATTTACAATATTACCACTTCCTGCAATATCCTCTTTGGTAACTCGGATTTCTCCTGTTTTACGAGGATGGGCAACTAAAAATACTAAGACATTATACTTCTTGGCAAAGAAGATTAGTTTATTTACAAACTCTTTTTCTGCTTGTAATCTACCTTCCTCATTACATTCTAAATCAACCATCATTAAGTTGTCTATTAAGAAAACCTTTGTACCACATTTTCTTGCTAATTCTTCCATTTTATTAAGAAGTGCAGTAGCTGTTGTATTATAGTCGTCGTCATAAACTAATACCCTTCCTGCATACCAGTTTTGCATTAATTTACGCTTTTCTGCATCAAACACACGAACATGACCATCTTTCATAGTGATATACTCTCTACCTATCATATTGGTTTCTACCCAATTTCTTAAAATAGGTGCTGGTAATTCGCCACTAAATACAAAAACGTCATATCCTTGTTGTAATGCTTGACATATAGCAACTTGATTTACGAATACAGATTTACCTTCACCGCTTTTACCTGTAATAATGTTAAGCGTCCCAAAAGTTAGTTTATATATTTTGTCATCTAATTCTTTTATTCCTGTATATAACCCTTCTGCGTGTTCAATATCGAAATCTTCTGCTTTTGATAAATCAGATACATTTTCTACAGGAACCTCAAAAGGTTTATTGATATAATACAAAACCCTATCTCTACCTTTGAAATATAAAATTTCATTTGCATCTTTTAGTTTTGCACCATTTGGGGCGGTGTCCTCATTACTAATTTCTACATAATAAGTTCTCCACGTTCCTAAACGATAAATTACATCATTACGAGCTTTTATACCAGGCTCATCACTATCAAACCATAAAATGATTTTATCAAATTGTTCTAGCCAGTCCCAATTATACTGAACCCATTGTGTATTGCTACAACCATTAGGTATAGAAACAACATTGTTATACCCAGCCTCTAAAACAGATAGTGTGTCTATTTCTCCCTCAGTAATAACTAATGGCTTCGCAGGGTCTACTCTGTTCATATTAAATAGCAAAGGTGAAAAATCAGCTCCCGCCTGAGACCAACATTTAGCTTTATCTTCACCTTTTATGAATTTTCGACCCAAACGATATTTCATAGTCATTAATACATCATTGCTGTCATAAAAAGGAAACGCTATATTACCATTTTTGTCACTTTGAATATCCACATAGCTTGCTATTTTTTCACTAATACCACGTAATTCCAGATATTTCAATGCATTAGTTCTATCATTAGTTTCTCTTTTGGGATATTTATAAGAGGAGGAAGATAGAACCCCCCTCTGACTAAAATTGTAATCCATATCTACTTGTTTGAATAACTTTTCGACCGCCTCTAAATAAGTCATACCTTGGTCTAAATATAAATCTATAATTCCATAATTACGACCACAAGAGAAGCAGTGAAAACAATTTGTCTTTTCATTCCAAATAAATGATGGCGTTTTATCCCTATGCCAAGGACAAGAGCAACTCTTTTCTCTATCATTATATGTGCCTTCCATACCAAAATATTGAACTATTTCTTGTATGGCTTGACCATCATATTTAGCTTTTGCCTCATCTATTTTTTCTGTTGGAATTAACATACCCTTGCCACCTTTCTAAAATTATTTGTTATGTTAGTAATCTTAGAATGGGCACACATCTTCTGCCGTAGCAGCAGGTGCTACTGATACTTCGGGTGTAACTGCTACTGTAGGTGCTGGAGCAGATACTGCTGGCGCTGGACTATCTTCTACTTGTGGTGCCTTATCTAAATTTCTTGTTGAATTTTGCGCTTGTGCGTCTGAATTGTAAATCTCAAAATTAAACACTGTCATTCTTTCATTTTTAGCATAAGCAACACAATTATTTTTAGAGTCCCAATATGGTTCTGTTGAACTATCTTGTGTTTCTAAGTTAGTAATAACATCACCAATATTTATTTCTTTTAATTTATTATATGCGTGACCAACAAATCTAACAAAGCTATGATAATCTGAAACATAACCATTTTTTGCAATACCTTTGTCGATTAAAATTTGGTCATAGCCACCCTCTTTTACCTTACGACTACAAGAGAATTTGACTTCTGCATATCCCTCTTTATCATTAATTTCCCATACCTTACATCTGTCTGTAATCATTTTTCTCATTATTTACTTCCTCCTCTACTTGCTTTTAATGAGTTTAATGCGGCTAAAGATTGTTTTAATAAAACTTCATCTGTACAGTTTTTAGGATTTGCTTCCTTTAAAATATCAATAGTTGCCGCCTTAACTTCTGGGTCTTTACTACCCCCAAGTTCAGTTGCTAAATTGATAATATCTTGTTGAGCTTTAGAGATATTAAACAAAGCTTCTGCACCAGAATTTGCCCAATCATATAACGCTTCCCCATCTTTTTCTGTTAAAACATCATAGCGATTATTGAATAGGCCAGTGTTATCTTTCATACAAGTAGCAACGTGGGTATCTTGAGCAATATTGAATGTTACCATATATTCATACTCTGTATCTTTTTCTTGTTGTACACCAACACCAACTTTTTTAGGAGTACTCTTCCCTTTATCATTAACTTCCATTACATACTCATCTTTTCCACGTCCTGTGGCAATAATATGTACTTTAGACTCTACAATAAAATCTGCCAATTTTCTATGTCTAGGTTTTTGTTTTCCCCAGTTATTAAAACTATTACCTTGCATATTATTAACTTGTTCGTTTAAATAGTTCCATTCGTGAGACAAACTATCAATAATAATTACTGAAGCTCCTTGATTAATACAATACCTAATGGCTTCTATGTAATTTTCTGGAGAACGTGGTTCTGGTAAATCAACAATTTGATAATTAAATTTATCACCATACATCTCACCACGGTCACCTTCAGTATTAATTAAATAAATTTCTCCACCAGCTTTATTTATGATACCAGTAGCTAGACATAAAGCGCTATAAGTTTTACCGCTTCCGCTTGAACCTGAACATAAAACTTTTAAGGCTAACTGTCTTTTTTGAGCTTTTCTTGACTTGAATTGCATTTTTCTTTCTCCTCCTTATATGTTTTTAAAATTATATCCTCCAACGCATCCTTCTGCTTATAGGAAATCCTATATAATTTTAAATTATTTTGCTTGCAATATTTATCTTTCTCTTTATCATTCTGTTGATAACGACTATTGATTATTTGCCTTTTTAATGCATCTTTCTCGTACCTAGTTCCATAAGTATGTTGTTCACCGTCATATTCTAACAAATATAATAAAGATTGGTCGTTATTAAAAATAGCAAAATCAAATTTTAATAATCTACCAGTTATAGGACTACAGCAATCACCAAAAGAATACTCTTTGATGTATTTTATATTGTTGTTATCAAGAATTTGTGTAATTTGTCTCTCTGTTGAAGATATAGACATACAACCACAAGACTTCGTGCTGCCACTTATTAAATTATTCCCTTTGATTAATATGTTTTGTCTACCACAGTCACAATTACAATACCACCAAGAACCTCTAAGTTTTGTGCGATAAATAGGTTTGTTTGCGCGCGCAATAACTGTTAACATACCATATTTGTTGCCAATGATGTTTTTGGTATTCTTTTGCTTGCTCATATCAATATTATAGCAGCCACAAGAATTAGTGTTACGTTTGCGTGTTAAGCTAGACGTTGGTAAAAATACTTCGTTACCACAATCACATAAACATTTCCAAATAAAACTACCGTTCTTATTTTTTTGGTGTGTGTTTTGAATAACTGTTAATCTGCCAATACGCGCTCCTGTTAAATCCTTATAGGCTCCCATAATTCCTCCTTTAGAACCAAGCTCATCTTCTTCTACCCTGTGCTCAATTCTAATTACATTATACTATATTTTATCATACTTGTCAATAATTTTTCTTAAAATCTTGACAAACTTTTTTATTTCGTGCAATGTATTCTGTTTGCCTAAAGAAACACGTATTGTCTTCTTTGCATCTTCTTCGCTATATCCATAAGCTAATAGTATTTTAGACGGCTCATCACTTGATGCATTACACGCACTACCTGCTGATACGGCAACACCCTCTTTATCTAATATGCTAACAGCAGTTTGAGCATCTAGCTCATTAAAAGTTATATTCATAATGTTGTTATGGTATGACATTTTTACGCCACTAAAATATAATTTAGAATAAATATAGTTCATTAGGTTGCTATATCTCTCTTCTATCTCATATTTGTTCTTATAAGCAAGTTCTAACGCTTTAGCCATTCCAACTATACCAGCAACATTTTCTGTTCCGCCACGCAATTCGTGTTCTTGATGCCCATATATTAATGGTTTAAAATTTTCTTGAAGGTCTCTACGAATAAACAACACGCCTACACCTTTTGGAGCGCCAAATTTATGGCCACTAAAAGAAGCTGTCGCATACTTATATACTGGCTTATCTAAAGGCTTCATTATATAACTATCAGGAAACAAAGGCTTCACTGTTCTTTGTTCGTGTAGATTAATATATTCTTTGCCAACTGCCTGTGTTAAATCAACGTGACAACAATCAAAGCAATCGTGATATATGTAATGTTTACCACCAACCTCACTATCAACCAATGGATAAGACATAATTTGCGCTCTACGAATATTTTTATTAGCCATTATCATTGAGTCGTGAGAGAATGGTGAACATTCACATTTAAAGTTTTTAGAAACCCACGAATTTGACTCGCTAGCACCGCTTGTAAAGAATATTTCGTCTTCGTGACACCCTAATAATTCAGCAATCTTTTCCCTCGCTTTATCAATAGCTAAACGGGCTTTTCTGCCCTCTTGATGCGTACTGCTAGGATTTCCATATTCCGTCGTTAAATAAGGCATCATCGCTTTTAAAACACGCTTATCAATAGGTGTCGTAGCGGCATTATCCAAATAAATTCTCTTCACTCTATCACCTACCTTTCTCTATGTTAATTAAATACTAACATATAATAGTGACTTTGTCAAGATAGAAAAAAAATGGGCTACAGTAATGTAGCCCATTTTTTATTATCTGATTGTTAAAACTTGTCCTGGTTTAATTAAATTAGGATTGTTACCAATTACAAATTTATTCTTAGCATATAATTCTTGCCAAGACATACCGTATCTGGCAGCAATACCACTTAAAGTATCACCAGATTTAACCGTATAAGTTTCGCCATTATATACTGAAATTGACGACTCGTCCATCCATCCTAAATCACCAGTTGTATTATATGGATGTTTAGAACCAGCAGCATATCTTGTGATATATGTTGTTTTATTACTTACACTACCAGCAGGACTTGAAGCATTTGAACTAATATATAGGGCACCATTAATAATAACTCTTGTACCAATAGCAAACTTTTGACCAGTTGATGGTTTTGGTTCTTCATATTTAGTAATAGAAGCTTCGTCCATCCATCCTAAATCACCAGTTGTATTATATGGATGTGCAGCACCCACTACTTTTCTAGTGATTGTAGTTATTTTATTGCTTACACTACCTGATGCAGTTATAGCATTTGAACTCTTATATAACGCACCATTGATTACAACCTTATCGCCGATATTAAATTTACTACTTGGCGTAGGAGCTGGAGTTGGTTCATCTTTAACTGCTGGGTTATAAATAAATCCTCTAAATGTATAACCGCTGCCTAATCCCCAACGACCATTAGTATTGTATCTATGAGAGTTCCAGAATGCACTTCCACCATATCCACTTTCAGAAGTGAATACGTGATTGTTGTCATATACTATTTCACAGATAGCAACGTGACCAACACCATCGCCTCCAGATAAAGTAGCACCCTTTTGCCAACACATAATAGCACCTGGTTTTGGAACCATACCAACTTCAAGACCATCTTGTTTTGCTCTTTCAATGAAATTTTCGGCATTACAACATAATTTTTTGTATTTCATTCCATTATTACCTGTAATTTCGTTGTAAATTTCATTAAATCTTGAACAAGCCCATCCAACGCAGTTTGCAAGAACATTCAACCCTGCTTTTGTTGGACTACCATTAATACACCAAGACCATCCGCCAGCATTACCATTGTTATATAACTTATTTCCACTTGCAGGAAGACTACGTCTTACTGTGAATTGACTCATATTATTCGCCCTCCTCTGCATTAATATTTTCTACTATTGTGTCCTCTGTACAAAGTACATCCAACCCGTCCTCATTGAAAACTGTTTGAACTTCTACTTCTTCAACATTTTCAACTACTTCTTCAATATTTTTTTTCTTTGACATTTGACATTCCTCCTTATTTTTCGTCATCTTTATTAGTTTCTGCTAAAGCATTAACAGGAACGTTTATAACTAATAAGTCTTTAATCTTCATTAAGACTTTACCAGCATAAACCAAATTTGCAGCCTTAATCAAAATAGTAGCCCCTGTTAAAGTTGTTACCATTTGACCATTAACTTCAGCAACCTCCATTGGATAAATTAATGTAGAGCTATATGTTAAAGCCAACCCAATTAAAAAGAAGGCAGCCTTACTAATACCTCCCATTAACTTTTCCTTGTTGTATTCTTGTTTGAAGTCTGCTAATTTTTTACCCATAATAATATTGGCAATCATTAAACAAACTAAAGACAATACAACTGTAATACATTCTGGCATACTAATTACCTCCTTCACTAAATAACCTTAAACTTTTCCTTTTTAACCTCATTAAAAGTACCATTATCGACACTAACATACATTTTATATTTATTAAAAGAGGAACCATTAGTTGATACATAAATATACTTATCTGAAACTTCAGTAATAGTATTACTGCTATATACCTGTGCACTACTAGCCCCATCTCCATTAAAATGTTTATTGCCAGCCCAGTCTTTCGCGTAGGAATAAATACCAACTTTTGCAATATCCCCTGGTACAAATCCTAAAGACTCAAATGTACCAAATGTGTAAAACGTATCTGTACTTTCTGTATCAATCACTTTTATTTCTGTGCCATTCTTATATAATATCAATCTATATCCTGATATTGCAGTTGAACCAGCTGACGCTGCCGTCCAAGTCGCTTTTAAATTTGCTTTTGGTGTGGGTTCCGTCTGGTTATAACTTAATATTGGAGCACCAGGAGCACCTGGATTGTTGTATATTGTAGTAAAGCTTGCTACATTAGTATAAGTTTGACCTGCATCATTAGCATCATTACCTCTAACATAATATGTCCTATTTGGGTCAAGACCACTCAATGTTCCAGCTCTAGCATTAATTGTCGAAACTACTCCACTAAAGTTGGATGTTGCAACATCAATATGTGGACTATAAGGGTCTTGATAATTGTTATTAGTTACAGAGAACGATGCGTAAACTGATTTATCTCCAATTGAACTAACACTAATACTACTTAATGATGGCTTTCCTACTGTTGGTAGGCCGCTCAATGTTAAAGTAACATATCCTGCTGGAGAAGTAGGATTATAACGATTACCATTTACACCAATAGACACTGTTGTACTACTAGTACCTGTTCCTAAAGAAATACTTCTTCCGTACCATCCTGTATAATACTTTGAGCCTTGACTTGTGTGATTAGTCCCATCATTAGAATTAAATACTATATTCTTACTTCCTTCTACCCATAAAGCCCAAGAGTTGGAAGACCAAGTTGGTGTACTTTGATAAATATATGCTTGATATTCAAAATATACAGATGTGCCGTTTCTTGAAACGTTTCTAACATTAGCACCAACGATTGCTGACACATTAACATAACTGTCAGCGCTGACCTTATCAAAACTAGCCATCTAAAATCAACTCCTTTCTTAACTAGACGTATCAATCCAAATTATTGTTTTTCCTGTTTGTGCTGAAGGTTGAGTTCCTCCAACTTTAATAATGGTATTTCCATCACTCATTACTCCATAAGCGTTTACTGCTTCTTTTACTCTTGCAGGGGACATTACAGTTGTTGTGGATGTACCAGCGATAGCATCAGCAGTTGTAGCACCAGCCAATGATAAAGTACCACCGCTAAGGTTTAATCCATTACCAGTAGTTACTTTGATATGACCAAAAGCAGATGTTGTAGCGACACCAAAATCAGTAGATGTAGATGCGTGATTTTTATTTGCCTTGTTTGTATAAAGGTCTGTAAAATTATCGTTCAGTATTCCTCTAAATACAGAGCCAGATATACCATTGTTTAATGTTTGTTGTGCCATATGATTTCCCTCCTTTTAATATTAAACATCTTTACTGTCTTTAAATAATTCATAACATATTGATAAAGAGCATCCTTTATCCTCAAAATCGAAATTGTAATATTGTACAAACGAGCATCTACAATATCCTTAATAATCTTTTTAAAACTGGCAATATCTCTCGTATCAAAATTCACGCTACATCACCCCAACTTCTAATTGATTAAAATTAACAATATTGGAACAACTAACTGTCATTTGACATTCATTACCAATAGTATAAGATATAGACTGAATTAAGAAACGTTCTCTATCCAACCCATAATAAGAGTCGGTAATATTTATTAAATTGTTTACAAATAGCAATGGATTAAATGCTACATTTATATTCATTGTTGTTTTTAAAATACCAAACTTTCTTAATTCATAATCAGCACGTTGCTGTGCCAAATCATCACTATATATATTACTATCATTAATATATTCTATACGACGACCAATACGTTGTATACATAAAGGAGATGCTGGGTTTTTATTTTGTGCCATAGCAGAAAAGATTTTGTTGTTGATATTATCACCAACGACTTGAATTTCATTTACAGCATTTTCAAAATCATAGTTAGCATTTGCGTTAAAATAATCTCTTTCAGTATCTGTATAATCCCATAGTGATGCCTTTTGAGTATCTAGTGTGGTTTCATTGATACTAACAAAACATAAATTACCTTGAGAATTATAATATACCTCTGCATTTAGAATTGTTCCAATTTCTAATAGCATTTCTCCTAAAGTACTACCCGCATCTTTTGATAGCGTATATGGCATTTTTAAACCTTTAAAAGTTCTGTCGTATATGATAGGTTTTAAATCTATAGGATAACCAGAACCATTATCCAATGTTAAAATACCTATAATTGCCTTTTCTATATCAGAGTCAACTGGTATTTCATAAGTAGCCTCTAAAGTACCAGCCTTACCTTCTAATACTGCAAATTTATCAACTAATGTTAAGCTTACTTGTTTATCTGAGTCTTGATGTGAAGAGGATGGATTTCCTAAAATGTAAATACCTCTAGGAAACCAATATACTTGGTTATCAAACTCTAAACCTACATCAAAGCGAAATTTGTTATGTACCCAAATTGTATTAATGCTTGGCGTGTATTTACCATCTATATTAATTAAATTTATATTTACACTTTTCCTTTGCCCACTCTGATAATTCTCTGTAAAGTTACCAGAGTTAATAATAATATCCTCTTGAGGAATTTCATAGTTTATTGTTTCGTCTGGGTTAAGAACGAATAATCTAAAGCGTGGTTTATATACTGGACGCTTTAAAACATCTGTTAAATAACTCATACTAACACTAGAACTATCAACTAAACGAAGGACTTCGCCATATTGACTCCACAAAGTTGAAGTAAATGTGTCGGCTAAAGCCCTTGTGTCGTAAGTTGCCATTATCCTCCAATAATAGTAATGTTATCGATGTCCTCAACTTCTACCCAACTAAACGTAATAGTATTAGTTTGCTCTCTAGTTACATCGTCTGTTTGTGATGATGTACCTGTAACCATTACTAACATCGCATTACCTTTTCTATCTTTTAATAATTTCATATTACCATCCGCACAGAATTTATTCCATTCGTCTAACATTGTACTAGGTTCGATATATTCAGCCAAACTATTAGTAGTTCTTTGAACATCACCTAATAAACAAGTTAATGAACCTGTTGAATAGTTTAATTTTCCAGAGGATACTTTAGGAAATCGTGTAAGATTATTATAAGTAGTGTTGTTAAGAGTTTGCGTCCTAGCAGCACTTGAAATGTTTAAATTAAACTTCCATATGTCACCTGTTGTATAATATAAGCCCTTTTCGCTTGTACTTGGAATAATATCTATCAAAGACCAATCCCACCAACAAGTTGAAACATCATTTGAAATTACGGCCTCAGAAATTGCCGACTCGTCTTCTTTAAAAATATAATATTTATATGTCTTGTTATTTGTGACACTATAGTCGGTCATTGATAAACTACCATCGCCAAGTCTAGCAACATATACTAATTGGTTAGTATCTTTGACCTCTCTATAAATAGAGAAATTATACCCTAAAGCAACATCGGCAACTCCCTCTGAAGTTGTTGTCCCGTCATCAAATGTTACAAGAAATCTTGAATAGTTATTTAATACTGGTACATATTTCGCAGTATTAAAAATATTCGCGTTCGTAGATGAACTTTCTTCTAAATGAAAGAAGTCTAATTTTACGTTATTATGCACTGTTAATCCTGTTAATAACATATTTTATCCTCCTTTTTATGTTGTAGGGAATATTTCTTCTATTTTAATTCCCGTATTTGTTATTTGAACTTTCCACCAGTGATTACATACACGCTCAAGTGAAGTCCCACCTTCTACCCAAGTATATGTGTCTGTCCAAGTTGCTGTATCGTCCCAAACATAATCATTATTAATTTGTGCTACACTCGTTGGAGACAACACAAACACTTGCGTTGTGTTGGTATAAAATGGAAGTTCTAAACTAATATCTGGTTTTTGTACAAATATTAATTTATTTTTGTCAATTTTAATTGTAAACTCACCTTCATTATTTGCATCATCAGTTTCTGTAGTGATTAAATTTACAACTTCTTGATATACACCATTTTGGTCATAGAAAAAATTTCCGTCTGGACTAAATTGTAGTGTGATATTAAAATCATCTGGTAAAACACATAACCCATCTGGTGTTGCCCAAGTTGCCGTATAACCGTGTGTATATAATGAGTTTACTGTGTTATATGGTGTATTATATAAATATGAGAAACCAGAAACGTTATATATATTAGATATTACAGCATAAGAGTCACCCTGCATAGGTGTATACATAAATGGATATTGTGGCATAAGTGTACCAATACCAGTAATCGCATTATATGACTTAATTGTTCCAGTTTGTTTTACTCCTGGTGGATTAAATTCTGTATAATCATAAGCATTTCCACTTATTGTTTTATGTGGATACACTAATGAAAATGTCGTGTCCATATTCGACGATATGTGCATATAATTGATACCATCTATATATGGAACAACACCATCTCCTAGGTCTATTTCAGTAGGTGTTGCTAATTCATAATCTACTTGTGTGTTATGAGTTGATAACCAAGTTTTTAATTCAGCTGTAGTCATTTCAGTTAGTCTGCTTTTCTTTATAAACATTCTAATTTTACCATTTCCTGTGCCTCCAACACCTAACATATCACTATCAACAGTAGATGAAGCGGTTATATATGTGCCTTGTTTAACTATAAAATTATTTGATATTCCTGTATATTTCGAACCAATTAATTTATCATAAACAATCGTATAAGCATAATAATAATCAGTTGAAGTAGTTGCTTCTTGTATGTTATTCCAATTCTCACTACCATCTAAAACAACAGTACCTACTCTTTTAATTATCTTTGCTCTACCATTTTCAATAACAAGTTCATCTTTAACTCCATTTGGTAGGCTTCTTAGAGGCTGGTCTAATACAAATAATGATGATGATGATTTATATGGTTCGTAATCTAAAGCAGTAGAACCTTCGTTAAGCATAATATAATAAGTAGAATTTGAATAATCTCCAGATATTAAAACTAAAGTAAAAGATAAGTAACTATTTTCGGTAATTGTAAAAGTAAATGACTTTAAACTTTTACCTATTTCGGTAGTTAAATATTTTCCACTAGTAGAATTATAAAGATAAATATAAGAACCATTAGATAAATAATCGTTTATAGATATAGTGTAAGTATTAGGTGTTAAATAAACTTTAGAACTACTAGTTAATGAATAAGATTGATTATTAGATATACTACCATTAAGAGTGAAACTACCGTCATTATTATTAGTAAAAATAGAATAAGAAGGTCTCATAAAAGAATAATTATATAAATTCTTCCCAGTAGATTTAACTTCTATTGTGTTATAAGGTAAATAACTTGTTGCTACTGAGCCTTTTTCTAGTTGAATATTTGTAAGCATCATTGTTATTGTTTTCGATGTTGCTGTATTATTTGGACTAAATCTTATTGATATAACACCTGTTGTATTTGTAAATGTTAATGACACTTTGCCACTAACACCTACTAAATTTGAATATGTTAACATTGTCCCAACCGTTGCACCATCATACACATATATTCTTGCATCAGTTCCACTTAAAGATGTATCACTTTCCCAATTAAAACTTATCGTATGTGCAGTTTTTGGTATTTCAATATTAAGATAGTCAGTTCTCGCATAATTCCCACTTGCAATAATCTTTAATGTGTCATTAATTATAGAACTTGTTGCATTATAATCAATACGATTTCCATTTATATTAAATAAATTCTTTCCTTTAACACTTTCAATTTCACTAGGATAATCTGGAGATGGACTAGGTTGTCCCCCTGTGTATGGTTCGTAAGTCATATCTTCGTTATCCATTGTAATTATTATATCTGTAAAATCTACATAATCACCTTTTTCAATTGGTGAAATATAAGTACAATATAACCATACACACAAATATATGGAAGTGCCATCTAATGTTGGGACAGTAAATGAAATTGTTTCGCCTGATGTTATACTTACACTTTCTTTCGTTCCATTATTACCATTAACATCACATAATCCAATACAATATCTTGGTGCTAAAATTTCATTTGATTTAGAAAAGTCGCATTTTATTCTTACAACCTTACCTATATAATTCGTTAAATCTATTAATTTGTACATGGCGTACTTAACTACATTTGATGATGATGAGTTAGTATAACTAATTTTTACTCCCGTATCAAGTTCAGTAAATGTTTGTCCATTACTTGCAATAATCGGTGTAATACTTTTATTAAATAAATTCTTCCCACTTCTAGTTGCCTGTGTACTCTTACCATCTATAACCAGTTCGCAATCTGAGTTAGTAATCTGTACTACATCGCCTTCACCAATCGATTGCCCTGGTTCAAATGTTGCCTGTGTTAATGTGTTGTTGTTATCTTGAATAATACCTGTTGCTACATCTGAACGAAAAGATGTCGCTTCATTTTCTACTGGTGTTACCCACGAAACTTTAACTGCATTGTTCTTATCATCAAATGACGCTAATGGTTGTTGTAGGTATTCTACAATGTCGTATGAAACATTAAATTCATACATATCTGTTGTAGATATAATACCCATATCATTTTCTACTGTCATTTGTATTAAATATTTATTTCCTGTTCTAAAACTATCGTATGTATATGATAAATTGGCAGAATAAACTTTATCTGACGAAGCTACTAAAGAAGTTGTCCCATCGTCATTTCTTGTGTATAAATCAAATTGATGATAAACTATAGGGACATTATCTGATTGTGTATATGTTCCTTGGAATGTATGATATTTTAACGTTAATGAAGATGGCACATTACTAATAGCAACCGCAGGAGTTCGTCTTGCATAAACGATATAGTCTGGCACGGTTTCAATAAAATCAGAATAAATCTTATATTGTGTTCCTACAGCAGGTGCTGACGAAAACGCACTACCAACAACGGCTACACCTGTATCACTATTATATGATGAAATTGTTTTTGTTTGACTATTGATTGTAATTGCCATACCAGCCTTGATATTAATATTTGGTTGTAAGTATATAGTTGTTGTTGTACTTGTTGCTTGTACTAAACCATAAGTAATTAACATATCGGCAGTTGGTTGATATAATCTAACACGCCATTTATAGTTTGCTCCATTACTCAACGCCACAGCAGACGCACTTACTGGAATTTCTAATATATCGCCATTGTATGCGTAGTTAGTTAATGTAGTTTTTGAGCCAGTATAAATTTCGTTGTTGTCAAAATCTACTATTAATAATTGATATGCAGATACATACGAATTAGTTTGAATTTCCATTGTAAACGTATTATCTAAAAGACCGTCAATAGACACGCCTGATGGTTGTACATTACGTGGTTGATAAATCATACACATCCTCCTTTCTTTTATGTATGTTTAGCACCAAAGGGCACCGACATTTATGTCGGCACCTATTGATGTTTTGTTATATTTACTAAAGATTTTAATTCTGTTACAAATTGTCTAGCATTAGTTACATTTGGTAATTCAATATTGCCGAAGTTGTAATTAGTTACAGCGCCACCACCAGTAGGTAAATTACTTGTTGTTTGTGGGCGTGTTAAACTAGACAACATATTTCTCATTTGGTCGTTATTTAATACAAATTCTGGTTTTGATTTACTTCCGTGGAGCATTGCTAAACCAGTATAATCAACCATACCTCCATTAGCATATCCTGGGATTGTAAGTGTTTGCCCTGGATAGATGCGATTTGGGTTGCTTCCTATAATCGACTTATTTGCATTATAAATTTTTTGCCAAGGAATACCATATTTACTTCCAATACCACTAAGAGTATCTCCGCTCTTAACTGTATATGTCTTGCTAGAAGAACCACTAGAACCAGATGAGCTACTAGAACTAACATTAGTACTAGTTGGAGTACCGTATCCATTTAATTTATCTGCTGGTGTATTTTCTAACTTTTCGATTTCTGCCATTGTTGCAAGATATTTAGATTTATATTGTTCTAAAACATCTAATCGTTGTTGTAAAATTGCAGCCTCTGCATTAGCGCCTAATTGTTGTGCAAGAATAATACGAGCCTGTTGTGTTTCATAATCATTAGCAACGTCTTCCCAAGACTCTTTATATTTTTCCCACGCATCAATTTGCTCTTCTATAGCGCTAATTGCTTCTTCTTTTTGCTTCTCTAAGGCATCAATTTCTTGTTCATTATTAAACTCATCAAGAGCTTCTTGAGCTTCTCTAATTGCTTCTTGGTCTGCTTCCCACACCCAGCCAATACCTTCACGCCATACACGTTTAGTCTTTTCTTTTTGGGCGTTAGCAAGTGCTTCTTGAAGTCTGGCTAATTCTAATTCTTTTTCAGTTTCTTCGTTAGCCTTTTCTTTATCCTCAATTAATTGGTCATAATATTCTTCTTGCTCTTTTTTAAGTTTATTTAATTTCTCGATTTCTTCATCAATAATACCAACAGCAGCATCTTCAGCAGTATCTAAATCATCTTTTTGCCTATCTGCTTTATCTTGAAGTGCTTTCTTAATTTTGTCAGCTAAGTCATTCCAAGCGTCAGAACCTTGTTTGTAAGCCTTAATTAATTCTTTTAATTTCTTAATATATTCATCAAGACTAATTGTTCCACGTTTATAATCATCTTCAACTTTAGTAAGACGTTGTTTTTGAAGTTCCTCATTAATTTTACGCCAAGCATCTGTACCTTTTTGCACCCTACCAAGTAAATTATCTAAGCCTCTTATATATTCTTCAATGGTGATTTCATTGTACTTGAATTGGTCTTTAAGATTATCGAGTATTGTTTCCCACCATTCTTTTTCTGATGATGATGATTTACTTGATGAGCTAGAAACACCCATAACACTGTTAAAATTCTTATTAACACCTTCTAGTGTTGCTTTTAATATAGCTATCCTATTCTCATATTTCTCGTTTTCGGCAGTCAAAGCAGCCTTTTGAGCATCTGTTCCAGACTTATTGATTTCTGCCTCTAATTCACTTAATGTCTTTGCTGTATCTGAAACGCTGGCTTTCCCGCCTCTAATTACATTCCATAACGCTTGAAACCATCCAATAGTTTTCTTTACGGTATTATTTAATTTTTGATTTGATATATCTAATACTGCGTTGTAATGCCTTTGTTCTTCTGTTGCGATTAAGTCATTAATTTTTGCCTGAGCTAAACTTTTAAATGCTTCCTTATTCAAGTTTAATTGCCCATTTTCATCAACTAAATAACCTAAATATTCATCATCTAAAGCTAATAATGTTTGTAAAGTATCAATAGAAATATAACCGCTTTCATTGTATTCTTCTTGTGCAGCACTAAGAGTGTTAAAGGCACTCTGTAAATTATCAATACTAGTATTAAAGTTTTTTACAGCAGTTGTCCATTCCAATTGCTTTGTTACTAAAGTTCCAATTTTATTTGTATAGTCTTCAATGCTCATACTATATTTATCAAGTTGTGTTTGTAACTCAGGATACTTTTCCAATAATTTTTTAAATGAATTATAAGACAAATCGTTAGAAGTAATCATAGATTGTATATCTTTGGTGAAATCATCACCCAACGCATCTCCAACTTTATCTATAACATCATTATAATTTTGATAGCTTTTCAATAAATCTTTAACCGTTGTGCCGTCTTTTTCCATAGCGGCTTCTAATTCAGGATATTTTTCCAATAATTTTTTTATATCTGCTTCTGTAATAGCAGACTGTGAAGACATATTTTTTAATTCGTCTTTAAATTGTTCATAACCTTTAGCGTCTTTAAATTTAGAGTCATATTCTTCTATTGCTTTATAACTTGAACCAAACTTCTCCTCTATGCGTGATAATTCTTTTGAAACATAATCCCAAGCGTCATCAAATTCGTCTTGAGAAAACAATCCAGAGCCAACCAACTCTTTTTTGTGTTTTTTAAGATATTGCTGCCATTCTTCCAACGCCTTCTTTGAACTATCTACATTTTGCGTTATAAAATTAACATCACTTATAGAGCCATCAGTACCTCTTTTTTTCTCTTGGATAGTACCATATTTGCCCATTATCTCTTTGTAATCTTTATAATATTTTTCAAATACTTTCTTTTGTTCTAGCAATTTATCATCAGCGTTTATAGGGGCGTCTCCTAAAAACCAGTTAATATTAGCTTTGCTCTTAGACCCGCCACTAGTCATATTTGACATATTGCCAAGCCCAATATTCATATTTCTACTATATGAATTTTTTCCATAAACCTTTTCTTTTGCTTCTTTATAAGAAGTTCTGTTATCATCTATATAATCTTGTGCTTTTTCTTGTTTTAATCTTTTTAATTCGGCCACTTGTTCAGATATAGAACCTGTAACCACATCAATACTATCCGCTTCTTTACCATATTGAGTTCTTAATTCTTCTTGTATTTTAATAAGTTCCTCACGAGCTTTTGTTGTATCTTCATAAGATGAAGTACTACTATCTGTAATATTTCTCAACTCTTGTATTTTAGAAATAGTTCCGTCTAAATCGCTGTTCTGTGTATCTAATTTTACAGCATCATCAATGACTTGTTGGACAGCCTCTTGTTCGGCCTGCTTATGTTTTTGATATAAAGTAATTGCACGACTAATTAATAATGAACCTGCCATTAACCCCGCATTTAAAGCTAAGCTAGATACTTTTAACGCATTATTAATTGCAATTTGAGCCTTTTTCTTACTATTAACACCATCTGTAGATATACCAAGTTCAATCATTGCAGCCTTAGTTTGTTTTAAAGTTTGGTTCTCTACTTTTTCACTTAAATTTAATATATCAGTACGATTTTTTGTAATTGATAAAATATTGTTAAAACCATTTATTGATTTACCAACAGAAGAAATTAAAACTGAGAATTTCTTAAAAGTGCTAAAAATACCAGATGCAGCACCACCCAAAGCTTTCAATCCAATTGTTAGTGCAGCTGCGCTCATTACAAGGCGACCCATATCACTATTAGCTATCTTCAGTAACAATGTACCAAAATCCACAAAACCTTTTATAAAATCACTACTAATTAATGTTTGTGATAATTCTTCAAAAGCAGATTTAAGATTACTAACTTTACCCTCAATACTGTTTATATATTTAGCATTTTCGTTTAAAGCACTGCCCTCAGAGTTTAAAGCTGTCTCTGTAGCAGCTAAAGCTGTCTCAAAGTTATTTAAGATAGCAGCGGCATTTTGTGCTTGATATTTACCAGCGATTGTTTCTGTAATATATGCTTTTTCTGCGGCTGTAGCTTCTTTATATACAGGCGCTAAATCTTTTAATATTTCATAGGTATTTTTTAACGAACCGTCTGCCTTATATACAGATAAACCTAACTTACTAAATAGAACCTCCATTTGCGCCATTAATTCAAGACTGGCTTCACCCTCATCGTCCATACCTTGAAGACGTAATGTAATCGTTTTTAAACCATTTGCAACCTTAGAAGCATTACGAGTGATTTCTGTACCAGCAGTTAATAAACCAATCATTTGCTCGTAACTGTTACCAGCATTCGCCATTACAGCTGATGATTTACCTAAATTATTAGCAATATCCGCCGAACTAACCGCATATTTATTAGCAACCTCATTTACAGCATCAATAATATGTATTGCGTCTTCTGCTTCTACATTAAACGCTTTCATTTGTGCAATCATAAATTCAGCAGACTCTGCCGCGCTAACCTCTTCATCCGCAATATTAGTATACATTAAGGCTAATTCACCCAATTTTAAAACCTGGTTTTCATCATATCCAGCCTTAGCAAATTCTGTAGCTGCCTCTACCATTTCTGTACCAGTTTTAGCAACAGCTTCCGCTGCATCATATGCATCTTGTGTAAATTTTTTTAAAGAAACCCCTGTTAAGTCGGTTACCTTTTGCAATTCAACTAATGCACTGTCTAAATCTGTTACTTCTTGTATCATTGCTTTGGTTGTATTAATAATTTGATAAAAAACAGTAGTTACAGACATATATGTTGTAAAAGATTGAAATGCTTTACTCCAAGAATATTGCCATTTATTAGCCTGTTTAGCATTTGTTTCTACAGCACTACCAACCTCTTTTAATGTTGCTTTATATATTTTTTCACCAGCAACCATTTTTTCCTGTATTGTTAAAATTTTTCCTGCATTATTTGTATATCTAGTGGTTGTAGTATCAAAAGTACTACTTGTACTTAAAATATTATCTTTAAATTCAGACATATTAACTTGCAATTTATTAAGTTGAGAGTTTAAGTCTCCAAATCCTTTATTAGTTGATGAAGGCATTTTTACTTTGATTTCTAAAGAGCTAACTTTATTTTCCAATGTTTTGATTTGTTTGTTTAATTCAGTTATTGTTTTAGAACTATCATCTATTTTTGCTTGCAATTTAATATAATATTCTTTATTCATATCTTATCTCACCTCCTTGTTATCCCATATTTTTTGAACTCATCATTCAACCATTTTTCGATTTTTTTATCGATGTCTTTTAAATAAGAGTCCCAATACCCTATAGAGTTTACACCATCTGCTAAATACTTAGCACCTCCATTATAAGAATAGTAATCATTACCTGTTATATCATTTAAAATCCAATACATTCTTCCTCTCTGGTCTCCTCCTAGAGCACCACCCCAATTACCTCCGTGAGCCCAACCATTGCTTTCTGATGGAGCAACCAATTTCTCACCATCAAACGCCAATGTTCTTATATATCCTTTAAGAGCACTAGATTGGTTTTCTCTAATTTCCCATCCAGAGTAAAACCCTCCATCTTCTCTATTTCTTTTGTATTTTTCACCTGGAGGCGCAGCATAAATAGTAGCATCCAAATGCTCTTGAAAATCTTTTAAAAGCGTATTAGACACGTTATTAATAACGATTTCTAATATATTTGACAGTTCCTTGTTTAATTGAATTGTGTCGGCTATATAATTAAAACTAGCCATAAACTCTGCCTCCTCCCCTCAATTTTGTTATTTCCTAAAAAAAAGAAGACTTATTTGTCTTCTTCTTTATTATCCTTACCAGTGATTTCATTATATTGATTAACAACCTTTTGCCAATCTTTAGGTAATTTATTGACCATTTTATTCATAGTTTTTGCATCAGGTATTCTTTCTATCACCATATTAATAAGTTTATTAAGATTTTTATCTACAATGTTTTCAACACTAATTATTTGTTTAGATAAAGACATCATCAAATGATATGCTTCATCAGCATTAGTGACAATTCTTAATAACTCATAATGGGTACCAATATTATAATATTTATTATAATCTTCATCACTATCAATATTATACCCTTCAATACAAAAACCAAATAGTAAAGCATAGAAGTTTGTAATCATTGTTAAAGGACTATAATCGTACCCTTCAATATCACCTGAATTATCATAGATTTTTAAAACTTCACCTACAATATAATTAACCTCTCCATTTGTCAAATAGTCTTTTTTTAATTTGATTTTTTCATTTTTTACAGTAATCTCCATAAAAATATCCTCCTTATTTTCTATTATTATCTTTTATATATGCAAGACCTAAACAAATTGCCTCTGCTTTATCATCGTCTGTATGTTTGGTTTTTGTTTCCGTCTTACTATACACGAACCCTAAATTGTAGATTTCGTTTGTTTTATCTACAGCCTTTTGTTTTTGTATATCTCTTTTCATACCCTGTCTTGTTCCGTCGTATGTTCCAATAATACTCCTCCAAGACGATGGCACATAAAAAGTATATGCAATATTATATTTAAAACACAATGATAAGATTGCTCCTTGTAAAATACATAAATCTTTACCAGTTTTTAAATTATTATGATTTGTTACTGGCACATCTTCAAATACCATATGTTCTATATTATATTTGTTAATTATAGCCTCAATAGCATCATATACTTCACGTATTCTATCTCTCGGCTCTTCACTTGTAGTACGAATGACACCATAATCATACAGATTAGCCTCTTCGTCAAGCAGGCCATATCCTGTTTTTTTGGTAGCCATATCTAACCCCAAAATCATAGTATAGCCTCCCTATTTTATAATACTTTTTCCTTGATTGCCCTTCTTCCTTTGTTTCATATTTCTCACTAACTTATCGTGTTTTTCTTGTTCTTCCAACTTTTGTTTCACATATTCCCACAATCGTTCTTTAAACAAATTAACATAAACTGGAAATATAATCATTGACAATACAAAAACTGCCAATATAAGTTTCAGGACTGCATCAATCACTTTCTTCTCACCAACTTTTTAGTATTAAATGTTTCTAGTTCTTGAGTAATATTTTGTATTTGACCCCTATCATTCATTTCAACATCGACCCACCAAACAGATTTATCATTAGCAAATCCCATACTTCTAGCAAAAGGTGTTAAATCCTCTAAACACGAAGTTTGGAAGCAATGTGTATCATCTTGTTTCATATAAAAACTTTGATGAATATGACCTGTTTGTAATATATGAGGTCTTTCCTCTAACGGAATTGAGTCTAAATACTTTTGTACCTTATAAGATTTAGCATAAGCATTTCCGCCTTTTCCGTGGAATAATCTTATTTTTAGCTTGCCGATTTTCATATCTGCGACATCACTGCCTAAATAAATTATATCTTCTCTTTGTTTTGCAATAGCCTTAACTATTTCTGAACCTGTGGACTTATACCACCAGTCATCATGATTGCCACTAATAACATAAGTTTTACCATCAAATGTCGGGTACTTTTCAACACAATAATCTACTTGCCCCTCATAAGATGGTTCTCTAAGTTCATAAATATGTTCAGGTCTATTTGAACGACCATCTGTAAAATCTCCGCTGTGTAAAATATGTTTTACACCTCTCTCATCGGCTTTCGCGTATAGATACCTCAAAATATCTAAACGGTCATATTTGCTACACAAATGTGTATCACTAATAAGCAATAAAGGTATGTGCGAACTAGACGCTTCAACTTGATATACATCATTAATTTTAGGTGGCGTTTTTAACCTTACCAATTCCCCATTGACATAATCAATTAATTCACCGTCTTGTTTCATTAAGCCTATTAACCCTATCACTTCGTAATCTTTAAGTTGTAACTCATTACAAATTTCAATAAAACTTTTTTGCTTCTTGATTAAACATTTTATCTTATTACAAAGTTCTTTAGTTTCCATAGACAGCCTCCTAAAAATGTCATTACATTTCTGATAATTTATTTTCTACAAACCAGGCAAATTTTTTTACTGCATCCTTGTTTAAACTACTTATCTTATCGTTACAAAATTGTACTGCCACAAAACCAACTGGCTCGTTATTTGTGTTATAAATAACTACATCATAAAAGCTTTTAATGCCCATAGTGTGTTTTAAATTATAAGTAGATGGCATTGTTTCTTTTAAGTCTTCTAAATCCTTAACTAATAATTCCCCTTTATCTAATAATACCCTTAGAAAGTTAGGAATAACGCTTAGAGGAATACCAGATAAAACGTTTAAACAACTAGCAACCCCATATCGACAAGTTTCATAAGTACAAGTGGTTTTTAATGCACTACGACCATTAGCATAGTGATTGCCATTATGAAACTCATATACTTGTACTCTGTCAGCACCCAATAATTCTTTTAGGTGGTCTGCCTCCTTAATAATTTCATAATCCAAATCTGATTGTCTTTTAATATGTTTTGACACATCAGTCTTTCTATCCTTAAATTCCTTGTCTAGCTTGGTTTTAAAAGCCTTAAAAGACATATAGACAGTGGCTGCAATAGCTCCACAAACTGTTCCGATAAACTGTATGTTTTCCCACGATAACAATTCTTTCCAGTTCATCTGACCCCTCCTAACATTATGTCTTTATTACGGCATAGAGTTTGGGATTTGAACCCAATTAATTCCCAACTGAAACTCTATATAAAAAAAGAAAAGAAATTAATAATAAATTTCTTCGCCTTTATGATAAGTATTTTTCTTTTTAATAGTAATAGTTTCACCATCTTTGTTAATAACAAAGTAACTAGGCGTAGCAACAATAACTCTACAAACAGATTTTGGCATCTTCTTTGTATTTTTAGTTGTTGTTGCTTTCTTTTCCTCTGTTAGAGTTGTTGACTCAACTGACTTTACAGTTTCAACAGATTTTGTTTCTTCTATTACTTCCTTTTCTTTATTTTTGTTGTTTTGAAATATTCTCATTACTATTCTCCTTCCTTACTAATCTAGGACATTGTTCCCAGCCATCTGTATGTACTACTTTATTTTGCTTATGACAAAATTTTTGTTTTAAACAATAATCACAAGTTAAAGAGCAGTTTAAAAACTGCTCAAAAACGCTCTTTGTGATATATTGGCTATATTTGCAGTACATAATTATTCAGTTACTGTTACAACAACGTTAGCGTCGATTTCAGGAACTTCTGTGATAGTAGCTTTGATTGTGCTTGAACCAGGAGCAACACCAGAAACAATACCGCCTTCAACAGTAGCTTTTGATGTTTCAGATGAAGCGAATGTTAATCCACCTACAGGAGCTAAGAAAGCAGCTGAACCATCATTTTTAATAGCATAAACTTGAAGTGTTTTAGAGTCTCCAGATTTTAAATCAAAGTCTCCACCTTTAATAGCTAATGCGATAACATTATCATACCATTTAGCACCATTAATCTTTTCAGTAATAGTAGCATAAATTGGTCTATTTCCATCACATCCACCAGCAGTTTCCGTAGAAGCTAAAGCTCTTACTGATAATGGAGTTTGTGACACAGCATCTGGAGTCATACTTAATGTAAATGCACCAGTCATTGAAGCACGAGGAACTTCGATTTGAACTGTACCGATTTGGTTAGTTGTGCTGTCAGAACTTGCTAAAGTACCTACCATAACTAATCTAATAGTTGATGGTAACATATCAGCATAAACTGTTACTTTACGAGCGGCGGCATCATTTGTGTAATATCTTACACAAACTGTTCCATTATAAGAACTATCAGCTAATGTAAAACCAGCACCACTAAATGCAACCCTTTCTACAGTTCCATCTTCTTTAGTTACCCAACCATAAATAGTTTGAGTTTGAATAGCTAAAGGAGTACCTTGTGTAACAACGCCAGCACCATTTGTAACTGTTACACTTTCTTCAGTCCAAATATTAGCACCAGTTTCGATTGAAGAACCTGTATTTAATGCTAAGAACTCTAATGAAAATTGTGCTTCGTTGATAGCGATGTTCATTTCAGCTGTGTGGTAATAGATGTATTGTAATTGATTACCTTTACCTGCTCTTACGTCTGTGTTAGATAAAGTAGTTTCAATAGAGCTATCTAATAAAGTTTTACCAACGAATAATAAGTTATCGCTAGAGTCATAACCATATACATCAGCTGTACTAACTAAAAACTTTTTCATATATTTTATCCTCCTTAATTTTTATTATTTTTTTATTTGTTGACGCTTTCTATTTTGTTTCGCATTGTATCCATATCAACTTTAACGTCAGAATATTTATCGTCTTTCGATAAGTCATTCATCCAATGCTGGATGGCGCCCTCATCCTTAAATTTAACAAAACCAGACATAGAAGCATTAAGATAAATTTCATAGTGCAGTTTTGCGTCAACACGTTGTAAAATTTTCTCAAACTTTCTAATGGTTAAGTTGTATATATCATTCATTTTTAAAGAAGTGGATATAAGGACACAAATCATCTGTTCTTCTAAAGAACACATTTTTTGTTTATTTTGTCTCTGTTTATATTCTTCTGCTTTTTCCAAAGCATCTCGAACCTCTTTTTGAATTGTTTCATCAATAGGAGTAATGCAGTTTTGCTCAAATATTATTTTAGTAATATTGTCAAAATCATCTGCATTGTATTCTACACCACGTACTTTAAAAAATGCTTTATTTTTATCATCAACGTAGAAATTAATTTCTTCGTTAATATCTATATGTAAAACTAAACACAACAATACTTTAATCATATATATATAAGGTTCCTTATTTTCAAGAGATTGATAATATAAAAAACGTAAATATGACATACTGATAATGTTAACATCAGGAATACTATTTTTATCTATCAATAAACAACTCACAGCTAAATGAAATTCTAAGTAATCTTTCATTGTAACTGGATAAATTAATAATTCTTTATATGGTATAGGCTCATCAAAATATAATTCTTTAATGTGCTCTGTCATAATTAACCCATATTAACAGACATTTTTAACAATTTACCTTTATAAGGTTTTTGCCCTATTGTCTGTATTTTATCGTAACGACTTGCTTGGTTATCGAAAAATAATACTCCTATACCACCAATATCAGCACCATTAAGGATGTCTATTAGCGTTTGTATAATTACATCCACTCTAGTAGTATAATTAGACAAATGATTAATTTTAGAATGTGTAAAAACTTCAAAATTAATTGTGCATAATCCAGTTACTCTATTTATAGGGTAAACTTCTGCTGGATAAATTCTTAATATAGTATTCATCTCAGTTTCAGCGTCATCCATCATAAAGTCAAAAAATACTCTATAATCAGCCTGAATGGCTTCCCCTTTATATATTAAAGCCGCTTTCTCCTTTTGAGTTAAATTTGGTCTTGTGTAAGCATCAGCATCATTATACTTTAATAGTTTCCATATAATTTCAGCCTTAGGATTGGTCATTAAATGTTCAATAATCTTATATGATACACTTGGCATACTCGAATATGTTGCATATTCTCTTTCCTCGGTAATCATTAATATAACCCCCTCAACATAATATTAAATTCTTTAATAGTAGTTCCGCTTACACATTTAATAACCACTGGACTATTCATATACATTCCATTATTATATAATGTAAACGAGTTATCATCGTCTACTATAATAGTATATTTACCAGCAGGAATACCACTAGAAATATCTAAGAATGATACAGCGTCGTCTTGTTTAATACCATTTTTATATAAGTACACTGAAAATTGTTGTGAAGTGTTTTGTAAAACATAATTAATGTTTGGATTTATAATTAACTCATATTCATCAACGATTGGTGTATCTGAAACATCAATAATGACAGAAGATGCAATGGATGTGCCTTTTATAGAGGCAGTTATTGTAGCAGAGCCTACGGATTTTGCCGTAACAACATTATCGACAATATCTAATATATTATTATCAGATGTAGACCATATAATATCTGCATCAACAATTTCTATATTACCTTTATATACACTCGCCTCTAATACATCACTTTCACCAATACTTAAAGATGATGATAAATTATTTATTTTTATAGTTACTTCGTTCAAATATGCATCAGCAAAACCATTTTCTAAATCATCAAAAAGAGGGTTTAGTTCATAATGGTCTAAATAAAATTCAGTAATAGTTGGAGAATTGTCGTCCAAAGTAATACCATTAAGATAATTTTTAGTACCACCACCATAAAGTCTAAATGCAACTCTTTGTTCTGGCGTACCAAATAAAAACCTATCATTGGCTTTAATTTGAGCGGTTCTCTTATTACGTTGACACCATACTTTTTGTTCACCATTACCAACAGTGATAGTCATAGTGTCTTCGTTATTTGCGAAACGCAATGTATAATCTAGGATACAAGGCTCATAAATTCTTTCTCCATTATTATCGAAAAATCTAAGAACATTATTACAACGTCTAACTTCTGCTGACGTAGCCATACTTGCATATGAATTAGTATTAATAACTAACCAATAATTATCTTTCCAACGAAATTTCATACCATAATATGGTTGAATTGGAAAATCTGGAGCGAATACAAAATTCTTGTAATCGTCGCCTAAAATGATACCCGTATTATAATCTAATATAGTATCAACACGTACTTTGTCTAGTTTAACGAAGTCATTTTCTCCATAAGTTTGTTCATATTCAACTTCATCATAGACAACATTTGGGGCATTATCGAAACCGAAGTCCATCATTGCAGCATAATCTGCATAATAAGATGCTTTAGGATTTGGCTGTCTAATCTTATCAGTGGCGTTATAATATTTAAGACTCATTATTTAAAATAACATCAATCATATTGTTAATTAATTTAGTACAATGATGAACGATGTATTTTACCCTATCGTGTTCGTCTTCTCTGAAGTCTTGCATACCAATTAACATATATACAAGCTCCACATAATATTGATTATCTTGCCAAATTTTACTTGCACCAGAAACTTTGGTTATTAAAAAACACAAATGTTTTTGATAATTCTCGTATGCCTCTTCACGAGAATAAACAATTTTGTTTTCTTTGTTCTTTCCTTCAAAAATTGGTAGAGTCTTCCAACATTGATTAATTAGAATTTTTAATGACTGAATTGTCGCATTATCATCTAATTGAAAATCACTATAATTCATAGTTGCCATTAGCCCACCCCTTCCAATCGGTATGCTTAAAACCATATTCAGTTTGTTTATGTTTAACATCTTCAACCATTTGAACACGGTGGTCTGTCTTAGCTTTTAAGTTGTTAGCTTCAGAGTATCTATGTGCCTCATTTCTATTTTGAAGCATAGCAGTAATCTGACGTGTGTCATTTATCTCTTTGTCTAACCACATAATAGCAGTCCAATCGGCAATAATAGATTTCTCAAGGTCGTCTAATTTTACATTAAATTGATGTTCAATTTCGTCCCTATCAGAAAGGTCTTTTACGCAATTATTGAAATTAGACAATCCTCTAATCATAAATCCCTCTAAAATCAACTTAAATTCAGCTGGCGACTCCTTATAAAGTTTATTAAGTCTATAATCTTCAATAGAGACTAACGCCAAATCCAATATGTCATCATATGGTGTCATATATCCCAGCCTCCTTTAATTTTCGTTATTTAATAACTCCTTACTAAAATTAATACTTGATAAAATATCAATATTTAAAGACTCATTAATATATTGAACAATATTCATATCAACGCTATTTTTATTCTTTGACAATTTATCAACCACAATATCCCTAAAAAGTTCTTTTTGAGTGTCTGTCATAGCATCAAAAATAGCTGGAAATTTAGTACGTTCCGCAGACAATAATTCTAATAAAGAGTCTTTGCTTAATATTTTCTTATAATCATTAACTAAATGTTCAGATTTAATTAATTCATCATCAGCAATATAGCATTTTCCGCCCTGAATAAAGCTTTTGTTACTCTTTATAATTCTTTTTGCATCAGAATAAGGTATTGATTGCTCTTCTCCAAATTCTGTAAAAGTATAAATTTCTCCTCCACCATTTGGTTCTGTTGATAGATTTAATATATGATTACATAAAGATATAAATGTTACATCTCTATCTCCAGAAGGAATTCCACTATTTGCGGTCTGCTTCATCAATAAAGCAATCATATTATTCAAATCTGATACTGTTTTTTCTAATTCTTTAATTCTTTTTGAGTCGTTATTACTTTTAGTATTTGCTTTAGTATTTGCCATTTTTATCTCTCCTTTTTTTCTAAATTAAAATAAAGAGAGGCCTCAATGAAGCCTCTCCATATATATACTAAGTGTTATAATTAAGATAATTCGATAACACCAGCTAATGCAGAACTAATAGCACCTACACCATAAGATTTGTATAATGTAGCTGTTTGTTGTAAGTTAGCATTTGCATAGTTACTTTCAACATTTGATAATGTAGAACCTTCAACGAATACTTTAACCATTTTGTCAGTACCAGGACAGATTACATAGATTTTCGCATCATCTAATTTTACTGCAAATTCAGAAGTATAATCTGCAACTTGTTCTAATTCAACAGTTGAAATACCCATAAAGTCTCTCATATAACCAACTTTAACATATTCGTCACCTAATAAGATACGAGTGTTAGTTGATGCAGGTAAAATTTTGCTTAATGCTAATTTAGTACCTAAGAATACAGGCTTTGCCCCACCGTTCCAAGCTTGAACTTTTTGAGCTAAAGCGATTGCAGTGTCTTGAGAGAAACCACTAATTCTTAATTGACTAGCACCAACTGAGTTAGGAAGTGCGTTCATTGCAGCTGCGAAAGCATCATAAATATCATATTTCATTTGAGTTTCAATAGATAATACTGCTTTAGAAACAAATTCTGCTAATGAGTAAGTTCCTTTTAATACATCATATAAAGATACTCCAACACTAATTCCTCTAACTTCTGGAACAATAGTCTTTTCTCCTTTGAATTGACGAGTAATATCGTATTCTCTACGGTTTCTTCCACCTTTAGATACAACGAATAAATCTCTTGGTTTAAGTTCAACTTTTAGACTGTCTCCCCATCCACCATTTTTAATTTCAGCAATCATTCCTAAATCTTTAATTAAAGCATCTGGAATAATTAAATCAGTTAACATACCAACTACTGCGAAAGCAGCTTCTTTTACATCGCTGAAGTTGCAGTATTGAGCTAAATCTGCACAATCTGATTGTTTCTTTCCTGATAATCTTGCAATTTCATCAGAGAAGAATGTTAACATTTTATCGTTCATTTCAGAAAAACTAACACCGTTGGCATTTTGAGTTTTTCCTTCTTTATATAAACTATAGTATTCTATAAAGTTAGTATAACCTTCTTTTCTTTCAGCACTATCTGCTGTAAAGGCTAACACATTATTTGGTAATTTTGCCATTTTCTTTTCCTCCTTAATTTTATATTAATTTATTTCTTTGTTTAAAACTAAATTCTTTACAGTAATTGATAATTCAAATTAGTTAGCTACACATTCTAATAAATAAGCAACAACTCTTTGAGAACCAATGTTATTTGCACTAGCTAATGAAATATAAGTAGTTTCAACAACTTTAAAACTTAATCCATCAATAGCTTCAGCAGCGAAAGCTAATTTACTTGTTCCGTTAGCAGCAACAGCATAACTGTTAGCTTCACCACTAATACCATCAGCAGAAACTAATACTAAATCTCCTACTTGTGGTTTAAATCCACTAAATACAGTACCAGCAATATTAGTAAATGCTCTTGGGTCTAATGTACCAACTTTGAATTGGTTTCCTAATCCATCAGTTAATACAACATCTTCAGGACTATAAGCCATCCATAAACCAGTTAATGAACCTGTAGCAGGTGTAACTGTTTTATATACTTGACTTTCACCAGCGTTTGTTGAAAGTTCTCCTTTTCCAAATACATTTCCGTTGTCTAAATCTGTTTCAGATACGAAACTTCTATTTAAAGTATCGATATTTTTAGCAGCAATTAAACTTGGGATTAAAATTGATTTTGCCATTTTCTTTTCCTCCTTAATTTTATATTAATTTATTTTTACCATCCATATTTAGATGTTTTGTGTTCCATTCCATCGTTAACTGGCATTCTTTCAAAACTATATTTTTTACCTTTAACTTGGTCAGCAACAACTTCAAATGCGATTGCTTTTACTTCGTTTTCAAATACTGATAAGTTATCTAAAGAATAATTTACAGCTTCTTCGCGAAGTTCTGCAATGCGTTCAGCAGGTAATACATCAATTACCTTAGATAAAATTGCCTCAACGGATTTATCTTTTTCAGCTGTTTCATATGCAGCAAGTTTTTCCTTAAGCTCGCAGTTTTCTTTTTCTAAAGCCTCAAATTTAGTATTGTTTTCTTCATACTCTTCAAATTCTACATATCCACCACGCATAACTCTAGTTTTTGAGTCAACATCGATTGTACAATTTGTACCGTCTAAAGTGTAAGAATATCTAAAAGTATTATTTTCACAATAATCATAGATGTATAAATATTCATCATCATAAGTTTCTAAATATCCACATCCATTAAGAGACTCTTTAACAGCAGAGCGGAATACTTCATATTTTTGTTCAACAGTTAATGACTCAAAGTCTTTTCCACATTCCATATCTTCTTCATCTTTATCGTCGTCATCCTCTTTGTCGTCTTCTTTTTCTTCTTCAGACTCCTCATCAGATTTTTCGTCTTCAGACATTTTGTCTTCTTTACACTCACATTTTTCATCTTCCATATAAGTGTCTTCGTCAGAATTAGATTTTTCTTCAAATGTTTCTTCTTCTTTTGCTTCTTCAGCAACAGGAGTTTCAACTTTTTCTTCTTCAACTGTCTCAACTACTTTTTCTTTTTCGTCCATTTTTTCGCTCTCCTCCTTTCGTAGACCTTCTGCAAGCTCCATATCCTTAACAAAATCCTTTTTAATTTTATCAGAATTTTTTAAACGCTTGCTGTAAACTTTTAATGCATTTTCCTTGCTGAACTTGATTATAGATGCATTAGCGCCTTCACAGGCAGGCATATGACTTTCTCCTAGCAATGTTACACCATTAAATACAAATTTAGTAATGTGTTCTAAACCATCATCATCATTAACTTCTGTACCTAATACCGTAATTTCCATAGAGACAGACCTATAGTTATCTTCGTCATCAACAAATACATCATAAGCCCACTTTGCGTAGATTTTAGACATAATTGCTTGAGCAACAAGATATGTTCTGCCGTCTTTTTCTACAAATTTCATTTCTGAACTTTCTGGAAAAAATCCGACAATTTGTTCATCAGGTTCGTGACCTTCAAAATCATCACCGTCAAATCCAGCAACTAAAAACTTATTTTTTAAAGTTTTTTTTGCTTTCTTGATTACAGACAAATCTATGGGCATATTGTGATGATTGTTGCCATCGTGACATACATAAACTTCAACAATAGCTAATTGATTATCTGAATAATCATCTATGACGTTAAAACCTTCCACTTCAAAAGATAATTCTTTATTCATTGATAACACCTACCTTCATAAGAAAGCGTAAGTATAAAGGCATATTATCAATAGCCTTTTGAAGTTTCTTTGTTTTTGCAAATACCATCTTGTTGTCTACCCTTGACAACATAGGAATGCCGCTTTTAATCAAATAATTACCTATCAACTTACTACATTCATAATATTTTTTATCTTTATTATCAAGATTACTTATAAACATATTATTCACCGCCAAAAATTCCAAAAGATGTGATGTCGTGGTCAAACTTCATCATTCCAGCATCACTATCTCCGTACATTTCAGCTTTGTCAACCAAAAGAAGTATATCTTTTGTAATAGGTATAAGTTTTTCTAGGTAATCTTCTAAATATACTTTAGTAGTATAATCATTTGTTTGTTGTGCCAATTTTATTGAGTCTCTTACTAATGACTCAAGTTCTAAGTTGATTTCCAACATCTTATTAAAGCAATCTAACGCTGTTTCATAATCTTGGTCTCCTCTTGGTGTTTCACCATAAATAGTAGTACAATCTCTACTATCCATATAATCAGATATTCCATCGGCCAAAATCGGATAGCGATGTGCTAAATTAAGATGGATAAGACTAGATGTAATAGGCATTACAAAAGTTACAGATAAAATACTACACATTCTATCTAACATACGATTACTATAAAAACAATGAGAAACAATCTTCTCTAATGATGTTTTCATCTCTTTTGAAATTAATCCTTCACTCATAAATTATCCTCCTTTATATTTTTCCGCCTTTTTCTATATTTGAAGCATTAGACCTTGTCTTTGCTCCACTATCAGTTAAAGAGGCGTCGTCTTTAGCTGGTCTACCGCTATTTGCCGCTGTAGTATTTGACATAGTATTAATATTAATCATAGTCATTAATTTATCTGTGAAACCAGTAGCATTAGCTTCTTCTAATTCTCTTTCTAATTCAATTTTATTTAAACCTAAAGAAGATGCAATCTTATTAGGTAATACAACACCTTTATCAGCATAAGTAAACGCTTCGGTTTGGCGTCTTTGTCTGTCAAATTGGTCATTTGCTCCTACAAATCTAAATTTCCATTTAAACTTTTTAGTTTCTTTGTTAGCATAATAATTTAAGAAATCCTCAAATTGTGGGTAAATTGACTCTGCTAATAGTTCGTCTAGGTTTAATGATAACTGTGTTTCTATAGCATTTTGATTTTCATCTGTAGAAAAAATTACTTTACCACCACTTAATAAAGAACTAGTAATTGCCATAAAGTTTTTATATGTATCTTTATCTGTATTTTCAAATTCTACACCTTTAATATCCTCGGTTGGTAATGCTAATACCTTAATAGCATTTTCAAGACCTTGTGTAGCTAATCCAATAAACTTACCTAATACATCAGAGTCAATAGCTAATTGGTTAGCAACACTAGAAGATTTCTTTTCTTTTAGATATGGTACAGAACTTACTAATAATTTACGAGCAGCGGCTAAACTTTGGTCTACTTGTAATCTTCTCATTACTGGCACAATAGCCATTTCTGGTAACATAGCACTAAAGAATGGTACTTGTAATGAGTGCTTAGGGTTAAATTTAAAACACCAGAAACCTTCTTCTGGAGATGTTTGTATCCATAATGCAAACTTACCAGTTCTTTTATTTAATTTGTTTCCTGGTTTATATGTATTACTATCACTATTAAATACTTCGCGATATTTCTTTTTTAACCAATCAGGATAACAATCTAAATCTACAATACCTTGTAAGAAATAATTCATATCAATATCATATAATAAACCATACTCAAATTTACCAGTAATCTTGGCATATCGGTTTGGCCATTGTTGTAAAACGCTTTTTGTATCAAATTGCCTAAACATTCCATAATATGTTTCTTCCATTAATAAATTCCACAAAACCTCTTTAAATTGAGCTCTATAATCAAATTTATCAAGAAAACTAGCAATTGCCTTATAATCGTTTTTATATTTATTTGTTTTATAATCTTCTGCCGTCGCATTTATACAAGTCATCTCTAAATCAAAAGCAGGTAAATTCGCAATATATTCTACATTACGTTTATACATTAGACTGCTAAAATAATATGATTGACTGTATGAAATCAATTGTTGTTCGTGATTTGCTGGGTCTTTTAATGCTTCTTCGATACCAGCTCTATCGGGAACAATAGATGAAATATTAAGATTTTTCATTAATGTATTTTGTGTCATAGGACTAAATACGCCATCATTATATCCTTTAGCAAACTCTAATATATCAAATGCTGTTTGAACCGCTTCTAAAGTTTCTACAACTTCTTCTTCGGTAAGTTTTTGTTTTGTTTGCTTTGCTTTGCTCATAAGTACACCTGCCTTTCTTTTAATATATATATCCTACTAAATAATTTAAAACATCTACATCTTTACGTCCCATATCTGCTTTGCCTTGCTTTTCATATTCAAATACAACAGATAAACCATACATAAGAGATGTAGCGCGGTCACGTTTGGCAGACTTTACTATTCTATCGTAAATAATTTGCCCATTTTGACCAAAATCTCTTTTTATATTACTTAACTCTTGCATTAAATTATCGTGCTCGACGTGCATTACCTGTTCTTCTTTAGTATACTTACCAGCCTTATAAAGTTCGTCTGTTTCATTACTATCTATTAATAACTTAAGACTTTGGTCTTCAAAACAACTTTTCATATAAGGATAATATGTGCTGTTGAAATCAGCAGTAGCCTGAATACCCCTAATAATTGGGTCAGCATTTGGTAATGTACGCATAGTTTCTTCATCATCATCTTGTATTAATGGAGGATATTCCTCCACTTCCCCCTTTTCATTTCTATAACTCCAAGGTTCTTCTAATAATGATAATAAACCCTGACCAGCACTACGCACGTCTATCACTAATTTTTCTGCGTTTGGGAATTGTATATGTAATAATTCACGCAATAATTCTCTTTGCTCTTTTAAACTTGCTCCATTCATAGTTCTGGTAAATACAACGTGTTTATCAAACGTACCATTACTTTTAGGAATTAATTTTATTACGTGCGTACACGAGTTATCCGAACCTGCTTTTGTAGACACAGCAACGTCGTGTGTAATTATATAAGAGTATTGAGTCTTCTTTGGTTGTGACAATTCACACCTATCCAATACTCTACACTTATTTGTTAATGAATATGGATAATAACTATCGTTAGAACTTCCGACAAATGTTCCATTATATTCATATTCAAATTTATCAAGAGTCATATCTGGACTCTCTCTTTCTAAATCTATTTCTTCCTGAGAAAACAAACCTGCGTCAATACCAACCTTATAATCCAAACTAGCAACAAAATAATGGGTGTCCCCATTTATCATCGAATGATAAAAGTTTAAAAATTTTTGGTATAAATCACAAGTCTTTAACCAGGCTGATGATATATAAATCATTCTACCCTTTTCAATAGGATTTTCTGGGTATCTATCGTGTAAATCAATAGCATTTTGTCTTGGTGTTTTAATCATAGGTCTGATTACCTCTGTTAAAGTGTTATCTTTAACTAGTCTCGCTTCGTCCACTAATACTAATTGGAAACGCCAACCACGAGCATTATCACCCTTTTGGTTTGTACCTAATGTAATAGCCCTAATAGAGCTTCCATTCTTTAAGGTTACAATACAGTCATCAGTACTTGTTTTAATATTAGAAATTTCCCTTCTAATATTTTCATTCTTAAGAAGTTCGCCCTCTATTTTTTGTTTTATAACCATACGTGCTTGGTTACCATTACCCGATACTATACCAATAGCCATACCAGGATAAAGAATAGCCATACAAACCATAAACACTGCGCATAACCAAGATTTACCAAGACCACGACAACAAATTAACATTACATTAGGGTATCTTGCCATTGCTCTCATAATTAATCTTTGAAATGGGAATAAATTAATACCTAAAATATCTACAGCAAATTTGTCAATGTAATATCTATAATATGATAAAAACTTAGTCCATTCTTCATAGTTAATACTCTCTTGATTAATTGGGTCATAACTTAAAGCACTATCGGTATTGTTTATACTCCAATCCTGTTCTGCCCTTCTTTTTTTGCTAAAATTTTTATAAGAAGCCATTATAAACTCCTTTCAATGTTAGAAAATTGTTTAAGAAGTTTATCATACATATCTTCATCTGTTGGAATAAAATTAGGAACCCAATTATGTTTTTCTACAGCATCAAATACACGACCAAAACAACCCAAAGCTACATCATTAGCCCCACGTTGACTTTCAGCAAACTGTGCAGATTTAGAAAGCATATCAAAAATTTTTGTGGCTTTTTCATAAGCCAAATCTGCGCCCTCTTTTCCATCTTGTAGCTGTTGGAACGCTTTCATTTGAGACAATGAGGCCTGAGCAATTTTTCTAGCATAATCTCTATGGTTAGTAGTAATAATCTTAAAATCATTTTGTAAACCATTATAATAATCGTTAAGATATTTTAAATCAGATTTTGTGTATTTACCCTGCCATTCTTCATTCCATACAGGAATGTCGTCTAAAGCGTTTTGTACATTATCGTTTATTTCTTTATCTTCAGATAATTCATAAACACTATCTTTAAAACCTAACCCCTCATATTTCTTTCTTTGAGTAAAATTCATTACCCTTAAGTAATCACCAATATAATTTGTTGTACCAGAATTGCAAACATCATTCCATACATCCATTATAAACGGCGTATCTAATACTTTAAGAACATCATATACTGTTTGTAAATTGTTAATATCAATAAGTTTATTTACACAGTCTTTGCAATAAGGATGGTGTTGCACCATAGTATTACGTGATTTATAAAAATCATCCATACTTAAATGTCTACCCATTTTATCGCAGTCTTTGTTTTGACAAATTACTTTTGGCCCTTCGACTTTTTTTATAGGTTTTTTATACTTAGTAGCCATTGTGCCCTCACCTTTCTTTCTAAATTATATAAAAAAACTGGATTAATCCAGCTCTACAATATTATAAGACTCTATTCCTTTATCTGTACAAACACAAACCATCTGTGATGCCTTTCCAGTTAATCTTTTTTCTATAGTATAATCATCACCGCTACCAGCTAAACTTCCACCCCTAATAATTTTTATACCACTCTCATCAGACATAGCACAAGTATGCAAATGTCCAAAAGTAATAGCATAAGGGAAGAAACCTAGCATCATTGATAAACTGGCGACTCCATTTTTTGAAAATGCATCATAGTCTCCGTGAACATTAATATATTTTTTACCCCTAATATCCATTACAGCAAATGTTGTGTCTGGATTATTAGTTATAATATCTACATTATTAACGTTTTTTAATGCAGCATCCATATACCATATTACCAAATCATCTAAACGTTCATCTTTTAAAGCATCCTCTTTTTTATCTAAACGAGAATGATTGCCACTAACACTAGTAACTATTACTCGATTAAAATTATGACTTAATTCATAGATAAAAGCAGTAATTAATTCACTTGCAAATTTAATTTGTTGAATGACATTTTCTTGATTGGTAATCGCTATAGATTTATGAATTGAATTACTAATCAAGTCTCCTTGTAAAGAGACATAGCATTTATCAGAATTATATTGTTTGCCAATCTCAATAATTTTCTTTAAATATTGCCCCATTCTTGTTTGAGCAATCTTAGTATTATATTCACCATTAAAACTTTTAAATGTTTGCCCAATATGTAAATCACTTAATAATACTAATAAGTCATTATCATTTACCCCAGTATGAATATTATTAACATCTGGAAAACTAATTTTTCCAAATTCAGTAATTTTTTGCTCTAACATATCTAATCGAGCATCTAAACGAGCATCATTTCTTAAAGCACGATTATAAGCAGTACGTTCATCATTTAATCTATAACGTTCTTTTATAATCTCTTGTTTCTTCTGCTCCATCTGTTTTAATTGTTCATTATCAAAATATTTGTCCTTAATAGAGTCAAACACCATCATAAAACTTTGATACATCTTACGATACCAAGACTCATTATAATCGTGGTGTAATTCTTCATTTAATAAGTTACAAACATCTTGCCAAGTACCTATTAAATCTTTGTTATCACACACTCGCCATATGTACGCATTTTCATCTTCATTTTCTAATCTTTTAAATGCCTCCATATTATCTCTCCTTTTTTACTGTTGCTTCCTATTTTCTTATTTCATTAATAATATTTTTTAATAAAACAAACGTTTGCCTAATAAATACAGGGGATTAAGAGGTTTGGGTTTTCAAACTCCTCTTATGTTCCTTTGTTTTTCTTATATTTTCTTTATAAGCACAATTTGTACAATATTTTTTTGGAGAGCGTGTCTTTTTAATTACGGTTCCACAAACAGAACATCTTTTATATTCAAGTGGTTTTTCATATAAGAATAATTCTCCTAGTATATTATCATAATTTGAAATCTCAATAGCAATCTCACCATCGTCTACAGCGAAAGGAATATAAATATAATTATGAGATTTAAAATTGTCTATCTTATATAACCCTTTACTATATAATAAATTACACAACCTATATCTATCTGCTACACGCAATTTAGAAAGACCCGCAAGTTTCCATATATCATTGTTATTTTCGACAACCATAGTTATGTCATTCTTTTTACTATAGAATTGTAGATGTTTAATATTTTTGGCCCACTTGTAGTAAACTAAATATATAAAAAGTAAATTTCTTGCATAATCATCTTCGACGGTTTGTATTATGTCTAATTCAGATTTATATATCTTAATTGCTATATTAGTAATAAATTCATATTCGTTGGCCTTAGAAATAATTTTAGAAAAAATAATATTTTTATCTCTATCTGATAAGTACTCACCACCAGACATAGGTATTTCTGATAAAACATTTTTTATTTCGTCTACATTATATCCAAGAGATGTTAAATATCGAACTAATATACACCTTTCTCTTCCTTGAGTTTTTATAGTGCTATATTTTTTATTATTGATTATCTCTTCTGCATATTTTTTTTCGTCAAATACTAACATCTCTTCACCTCCTCTAAAGAGTAATGATGTCCCAAATATTCAAAACCATTTTCATCTTCTATAACAACTTTAGTTTTGCCATAAGGAATAATGTCTATAATATCATCTCCAATAATATCCCATATGCAATCATATGACCAATTGTGATTTTCACACATAACTATTAAATGATTAAATAATTCTTGTGATGATGTAAATAATTCTAGCATCTTATCTTTATATTCGTCTTTATTCGCATATAAAATATTTTTTAATATTTCATTCATATCATTATCTTGTATACCTTCATTATCAACCATGGCTTCAATACCTTTATATTTTCTTTGGGCTTTATACTCTTTATAAATTTCTATTAAGTCTTCTAATTTGTCATTATTAATATTAGACCTGTCTGCAAAATTAGGTAAAAAACTAACACAATTAGGCTTATACTTTATATCAAATTCAACATTTTCGATTTCTTTACATAAAATATTCATAATACAATCAGTTTCAAGAACAGGAGAATATTTTCTATACTTACGAATTAAGTTCATCTCTCCGTCGGTATGTTCTTTCTTTCTTAATAAAACTTTAATAGGTACACCAAAATGAGTTAAACTAATACTATTAAAATTCTTTTCATAGGCTTTGTATTCACTCATTAATGTGTTGTATAAATATATAAAGAAATATGGTTTTTTCTTAACTACCATTGAATTGTATTTATATTTTTCTGCCTTTGTTATATCATCGTCGTCTTTATTTATTTTTACCCAATGTCTCCAAGATTTAGGAAAGTTTGGTGGAGTAGTTCCTTTTATCTTATCAATTTCTGCTCCTTGTAATTCTCTTAACAATTTCAAGCGGGTTTCTATTTCCTCTTTTTGCTCTTGCTGTTTTTCTCCTCTGAATAATGGTAACATAGCAAGCATACTCGTAGAATAATTCGTAATCTGACCAACCTTAGTATCTAAACCTTTAATATCACATCTTACTTGATTTGGAAGCGTAATTTTTTGAGTAGGGACAGCCTCTTTATCATACATAATAGGCAACTCATCTCTTTTTGCTCCTTTTAAAAAGTACACATTATCAGTTGACATACAAATGTCTCCATCGAAATCTGAGTCAGCGTGTTTCACAACACTAATATCATATATGTTATAAATTATCCCACTATAAATATATTTATACCATTTCCTCATTTCTTCTGTGTTAGACAGTTCTTGAACATTAACTTCTGAATAATGTGTTAATGGACTTCTCAATAAACAAATCTCTCCAGTTGTTCCTCGTTCATTCCAAAAATTACTATAAACGTGATTAGCATCTAATAAACCATCTGGGGATAAGCCTAAGGCACTTCTGCATTGTGCAACTGGGTCACTAATCATAAATTGATAATTTCCCTTTACCCATATACGACCTATCTTTGCTTGTCTAATACTTTCTTTTATAGAATTATATATTTTTCTTTGGACAAAACCATCCTGCAACATATCTGGATTTTTTATAATAGCCTTTGTAAAAGAACTACCACAAGAGTTGATAATGCTTTCTACACTCAAAGACGGATTTTTAACTCCAACATTATAAGTTAAAGCATATTCTATATTTCCACTACAAATGTTTTTTATCCAATTAGTAGTATAGGATACTAAACCAGCAATATCTTCTTTAGTTAAGTCCAATACTTGTATATATTGATAATTAGTCAAAACATATTCATCATCAAATTCTTTGTTATATCTAGCTACACCCCACTTTAAGTTATAAGCTCTATGATAGCTCAAATAACCCTCCCAAGATGAATAATATTTAGCCATCTTAAATTGACTTTCTGATAATAAAATATCTACATCCTCAATGTTATATTCTGTTCCATATCTATCTTTTATTGTAGATATTCCATGTTCTTTAGCATAAGCTTTAAAATCAAACGGTACTAAATTACCTTTAACAAAAGCTGTTCTTACAACAAAAGAACAAGGTGTATAATTTAAGTGCATATCTTCAGCCCAATATCTAGCCATCTCTGGGCTTATTAATCCCTGACCATCAGCACTGTTCAATTTTATATCTTTATATATTTGAGTTACCGTATTGCCATCTTCACCCTTATTAATCCAATTTAACTTTTGATTTGGTATCACGGTATCAAAATCTTTAATTACACATACACGAGGTTCTCTTACCCATAATACAGAAGAAAATGATAATGCAAAGTACGCAGATAACTTAGCTAAATTAATAGTTTTTATTTTACCATTTAATCCACACATTAAACGCTCTTGCATATATTCAAATAATTCTTCGTTGATAAAAGAAACAGTATTACGTCTCATTTGTCCAGACCCAACCATAAACCTAACATAGTGTTTACCATTAAGGTTAAAACCTTTTCTCCCTAATTCTCTATATTCTTTTTTTGTAATAACTTTAATATTGATAATATCATCAACAAACAATAAATCATCTAATTGAGATTGTAATTCTTTTATTTTTTCGATATTATCGTTACTAGTTGGAAGTTTGCGTATCTCCTTCATCTCCTTACGAATTGCTTGCACCTGATTATACAAAGATACGTGGTCTCTATCATTATGATAATATTCTCTAATCTTTGCCAACACTAAATTATCACCAATAGAAACAATATTTCCATCCCTAGACGCCTCTTTGAAAGAATAATGTGTTAATTGACTAATCTTATTAGATGGTATTTTATATATATAATAAGAATTTTGCAAAACCTTTGCCACATTATCCCTCCTATATCAATTTTTTTATTAACTCCTCAACCGCTAAATTAAGATTATTTATATCTTCGGCTTCAATTTTAAAATCGAAATTAAAATCATCCAAAGCTATTTCACTAAGATGTTTTTGTTGCTCACTGGTTAAAGATGACTTATAATTTTTTCTATTAACTCTAACACTAATAACTTTATCCCCAAACATTGCTTTAGGATAATAAATTTCATTAGGGAAACGAGCATCATCTATAATTACATAATCAACATAGTTTTGACATATCTCTACATCCTCACAAATTCTACCAACGTGGAAATTTGGTTTATTAAGCTTTTGCCTAATAATATCTGTCCCTAATTGTTGTAATAATTCTCTGCCTGCCTCGTCTTTAGTACCGTTCCAACCACAATATCTAGTAGCTAAGTCTTTTAAATAATAAGCATATCTTGTAATTACAACTTTATAACCTAAAAATTCCAATCTTTTCTTTAATAATTCAGCAGTTGTTGTTTTACCATTTTCCGCTTTACCACTGACCAAAATCATTTTCTTCATTAATAACTCTCCTTCTTATTGTTCTATATCTTCTAATGTTGTATAATCATATATAGAGTAAAAAGATAATATTTCATCTATCTGACTCCAAGTATTAACTACCAAGATATTAGTATTATCGTAATTAGACTGCCAACTAAAATTATGGCCATCTTTGTATAATATTTTTATCTCTGCATTGGTATCTAAAGCCTCGGTACAGTCATCTATTTGAATGCCACCAGCCATATCGACTTGTTTTTTACTTAAACTGTCATTATTTATCCCAATAAAACCAATATCGCAAGGTATATTATCTTTAACCCACTCTTTCTTCTTTTTTAAGTTTTCTTCTGTGCCTTTAGTAGTAATAATAAATTTAACCTTACCAGAATGTTTATTTAAAACTTTCAAAAAGTCACTTTTAAATCTTAAATTAGAAAAGAAATCATCACTAGAAAAAATATTCAATTTTTCTTCTTCTGTGATTGGGGCTATAGATTTATAGCCATAATCAACTAAGTCATCTTCTGTTTTAGACAGCCCATATCGTTCATTTAAAATTTCGATAACCCTCTGATTACTTTCAACTATTGTATTGTCAAAATCTATATATACAGTCTTCACCTATAGACCTCCTTTCTCTGTCCTATCTTATAACCACATTATATCATTTATGACTGAATTTGTCAATATAATTTGACAAAAATAAAATAATATGATAAAATAATGACGGTGATAATTATGAATAAATTTACAATAGAAAAGACTTTTATAGGAGAAAAAGTTATTGATGAAATTACAGATGAATATGGAGTTAAATGGTATCCTCTTAAAAGGTTTTTAGAGTCTATACTATGTAAATATGACAAAATATCTAAATTCAGAGATAGTGTAATAATCAGATATATGCAAGTAATAGAATATGCAGCAGACAAAAGAGCACCAGAAAGATTAATTAAAACTTGGTGTATAAATGAAAATGGCATCAAATACCTACTAAGACGTATGAGTATTTTTCAAAAAGGAAAAGAAAACATTAATTTATATAGGGCTAGAGAAAAAGGTTTTTTTGAAGCGTGTTTATACTTTAAAGTAAAAGCGCCTGATAAATTAAATCCTTTATATATTAATTTTCCACCTAAAATAGACCAATATGATGTTTGGTCAATCTTATGTATAGAAAACGACCTAAAGCTCAAAAATAATGACAGATGGAAGAGATGCGAAGAATGTAATTACTATTACCCAGACCGAGTTCGATACTTTGGCTCTAATAAAAAGAATAATAAAAAATGCCTACAATGTCAGGGGAAAAACTTTGAATGTCAAAATAAAGTTATACAATTTATATATGACAATGGTGGATACGACTTATTATATAAATTACATTCAAATAACCCGAGTGACGATATTGTTAATGAATTGATAAAATTTATAGGATTAGGAGGAAAAAAGACAAATGAAAATTAATGTAGTGGATGCTGGATGTGGAGTTGGTAAAACAACAGCTCTAATTAATTTAATAAATAATGATACAAGTAATCAAAAATATATTTTTATTACACCATTTTTAAGCGAAGTTGAAAGAATAAAGAAATCTTGCCCAAACAAAAAATTTGTATCTCCAGATGAAAATAATAAAACAAAATTAGAACACTTCTCGAGATTGATTAATGAAGGACGAAATATAGTTACAACACACGCTTTATTTAAAAAAATAGATAGCGACAGAGTTTCTATTGAAGCTTTACATAATTATGTTTTAATTATGGATGAAGTTGCAGATATAGTAGAAGAACTACCAGTATCTAAATCAGATTTAAAATTACTAAGTAATAAAGTCACTATACATCCTAGAACACATATGGTAGAATGGAACGATAATGACTATCAAGGTAAGTTTGATGAATATAAAAGAATGATAAGGCTTAATAATATATTCGCTTATGTAGATAAAGATAATAATATAGTATCTATGATGTGGCTATTCCCTTATAGGGTATTCCAGGCATTTCAACAAATATACATATTAACTTATATGTTTGATGGGCAAATACAAAAAAAATATTTTGATTATTTTGGGGCAGATTATGTAAATTGGTATGTTAAAGATTTTCATCTAACACCAACCCCACAAGTATATGATTATAAATACACAAAGTCATTGATTAATGTTTGCCAAGACCAAAAACTTAACGAGGTAGGAGATAATAGAACGGCATTATCTATATCTTGGTTTAGTAGAAACAGACGAACACAAGAAATGACAAAGCTACAAAACAATACATATAATTTCTTTAGAAGTCGCACCAATAGCCAGCACAAAGAAATGTTATGGACAACATTCAAAGAATATAAAAATAATGTAAAAAGAAAAGGTTTCGCAAAAGGGTTCGCTCCAATAAATTGTAGAGCAACGAATGAATATAGCAATAAAACAGCAATAGCGTACATAAGTAACAGATTTTTTAAACCAACGATTAAAAACTTCTTTACATTTAATAATATACCAACAGAAAAACAATTTGAAGATAAATTCGCATTATCTGAATTAGTGCAATTTGTATTTAGAAGCGCTATTAGAAATGACAAACCTATTGATGTGTATATCCCTTCTAAAAGAATGAGAGATTTATTTGAAGAATGGCTAAAAAAACCAAACGATTAAGTTTGGTTTTTAATTTGCTCTGATAGATTTTCAAAGTTTTCTTCTGTCCATTCAAAATCATCTGGTATATATTTATTTATATAATACAAATCTGATGGTTCGGAATATTTTAATATTTTCTCAAATTCTGCCTTACCCTCTTTTGATATTCTTTTACAATATTTAGTAAACCATACTTTAAGCATAAACCATCTTGAGTCAAGAACATAATCCCAAGCGTCTTCCTCGCTAGTCTTCTTTTTGGCTTCTTCCTTTGCTTGATAAATTAGCCCTAGTTTATCATTTGCTTTTGCTACTAGATAACTTTCTATTTCTGTTCCCTTTACAATAGGGACATCTATATCCATTTGTTCTAGTTGCTTCATTACAGACTCTGTAGCAACTAAAGTATTTTCTTCTAATCCTTTTTCCTCATAAAGCATATCTCTATAATCTGTTAGGAATGACTCGCTAGCTTCATCTAATACCTCTGTAATATCTTTAATATCCGTATAGCTATTGCTAATAGCTTTAAATATTTCAGCGCTACACTTTTCTGCTGTAACAACCGATGCAGCAGTTAATTTCTTTAATTCATAATAATTAATAGCCTTTCTATCTCTATCCAAATCCACCACAGAAGACTTAAAATTATATCCATACTGAAAGTTGCTGTCACTTTGTATAAATAGACCTTCAACATACATTTTACCTTGAAATTTTTTATCTAATAAAATCGTTCCGTTATCTGACTCAACTACATCTCCATAGTCATCATTAATACAAGGAAACAGTAATTGCAACTCTTTATATAAATCCTCGTCAATTCCTGAAATAGCAAAAACTACATCGTCACATTTGGCATTTTCTGGCAACTGATTAACTTCGATATTTAATACTTGAGTTCCGAAATTATCACTTAATTTAAAACTTGGTATCCACTCTTCTTCTCCGTTTAAAATATCCACCTTTAACCCCTTACGTAATAATACAACCAAAGCCAATTTATATCCTTCACCAAATTTACCAATCATACCATCTATATCATCTTTACTGGAACATCCTAAAACCAATGACGATAATGGTAATCTCGCCCCTTTATTAATTATTGTTAATACCGCTCCATCGGTACTATATAATATTTGTTTTGGATGACCACAATTATCAGAGTCAATAGCGTTTTGCAATATTTCTCTGATAGCCTCCTTAATTCCCCAATTACTTACATAATTAGGTGATATAGGTAATTCATAATTTTTCATTTTTATCCCTTTCTTTCTTAATAATTTATTAATGCTTTTTCATATTCCTCATCATCCTGTGGACACAAAAAGTTTTTAATATAATCATCTTATATGCATAATATCACATTATCGCTCACTTGTCAAAATCACACTTCTCTTCTAGGATTGTATTCAGCCTTTTGTCTCTCTAAATATCTTATTCTATCTATTAATTCTTCTTTAGACATATCTTCATATTCATTTTCTTTCTCTTCCAGCCAATCAATAGGTTGATAATTGCCATATTTATCTTTTAATAGACAAGCATTTGAATATTTTTGAGTAACTATAACATCTATTTCCCCTTCTTCGTCCCATTTTACTCCAGCTACTAATGTATCACCAGTTGCTTGGAATGTAAAATCCACATCTTCTTTTGATGCTATTAAATTTTCTATAACGTCATCAATCATTTCTTGAGTGGCGTCATCGGAAACGTGTACTGCATCTTCATTTTTACTAAAGTATTTTCCTTTAAAATTAATTTGACTCATTCTGAATTTCCTCCTCTTTCCAAGTATCATCGCCATAATTTAATTCATTCATTATCTCAGCAATATTTACTATACTTAGTTTTTCCATAACTTCTTCATCTGTAAGAACACCTTTTTCAATTAATAATTCACACAATAACATTATTCTAGCTAATATCTCTGTAGAACATTGATGCTCATAATGAAATACCTCAAGCACATACTTTTCTATTGCCCTTCTTTCGTTGTTACTCATTATTATTTCCCTCCTCATAATCAGCTTCTTGTGGATAAATATATGTATTATATAAATCTTCATACATCTTATTTTTTTTCACACTAATCGCCTCCTAAATAAAAGTCTATAGCAAACGCATTTATGATACGAACATCATTATTTCTACAATGCCTTAATTCACTATCATAAGTTTTAAGATAATATTCCAATTTATTCTCTATACTTTTATTTTTATTAATAATAAATTCTGTGTCATCCTGCCCTGGGATGGTCAACTCTACACATATATCACATTTATTTCTTTTAGCTTCCATAAAAATATTTGTTAATTGTTTCTTCGTCATCATAAATATCTTCCTCCATATCATCATACATTCCTAATCTATAATCATCGCAAATAGCGTCTATATCTTCTTCATAAATATCAACTAATTCTACATCAATAACTTCTTCATCCCTAGTATCAATAAGACTATTCTCTTCTGCTAACTCATACGCATCCTCTTTATTGGTGGCGGAGACTTTTATATATTGTTCTTTAGTAACTTTAAATAGATATTCCTTTACCATAATTCTTTCAACTCCTTATATTCTTCCTCTGTCATTGATATTTTTCCTATTTCTAAACTATCACCAAATTTTATATATCCATACATATCAATTATATCTGTAATAAAGTCTAATGCTTTACTACCCTTTATTAAATGATTACACTTACGTAAATCAGTAAAATCAGTACCACTACCAAATAACTCAAAACTTTCTAAAATAGGGATTAATTGTTTTTCTTCCCATTCTTCTAAATTTTTTACATCTGGTATTCTTTCTATACATTTACCTTCGCCAAAATCATAATATAAAAAATCTTTTAATGCTCCCTTTTCTAAAAAATATAAAATCATTTCTTTAACATCGTTTGGTGTTTCATTAATCATTTTTTCTAATGTATTCATTCCTAAAACAATTCTTTCATCATCATCCTCGGCATCCATATGATATTCATCATAAATATATACATCTTTACCTTTTAAATTGCCTCTAATAGTCATAGCCACCAAGTGTTCCTTATAAAAATGTTTAGCAACATCATATCCTTTAATATTACTTTCAACAAACTCTTCGCATTTTCTTTTCATTATAAACAGTCTCCTTTTTATTTACTTCCATTCAAATGTCTTGCTATTACCCTCTCCTACAAATACCCAATTTCTATCATCTAATATCTGACATTCTGGACATTGACATTTTATTAACTTTTTTAAATCTTTATCTTTTTTAATGAATATAAGGTGCCCGCACTTCTTACATTCAAATACCCAACAATCCATTTTAGTACTCATATTATTATACGCCTTTCTAACATTCAACCAATAGTGCCATTTTCTTTTACACTAAACTCAACAATAGTATATCTCTTCTTTTGTTTTTTCAGATAATCTTGTATATCTTTTTCAGTATATTTATTCTTATGAGCAATCATATCATATGGTAGACTTCTTCTGTTGGTTTGGCTTTTAATTGCCGCCTCGGCGCCCCTAATAGTTTCATAGAACGGTGTATTCTGGTCGTACGAAGCTTTGTATAATATTCCATCCTTATAAATAGCATATAATTTCATACTACCCGCCTATTACCCAACATTTAAAGGCACCTTTATCATTTGGTTCACACTCTAAGAATAATTGCATCGAGCCATCTTCGTAACCTATAATTTCTTCCCAGTCACCATCATCAATAACTTCTTGTTTAGTTTTATATCTATACCAAGTAACAAATGGCTCCCAATCCTCAAGCTCGCGGTCATAATCCTTTTTATATTCAGCAATGGCTTCTTCTCTGGTGCAATGATTGTAGTTATATGCCATTCCACCATCACCTAAATCAAGATAGTCAGCTGTTACTTTTGCCATTGATGACGTCCTCCATATCTGTAATTCCACTTAGTTTGAGCAGCCTTCTCAACAAAACGCCATTCGTTTCAAGAATACTTTTTTGGTTACTAAGCAATGCTTGGTTCTCCTCGTACAATTCCATAAGACACGAGTCGAGGGCTAATAGCAATGCATACATATTGCCTGAGCTTCTACCACCAAGTTGGACTTGTACCTTAGGTGCCTCTCCACGAAGTCGGGCGTATATCTGTTCTTTTAATGCTCTGACCTTTTCTTCCATAATATCAGTCCTTTCTAAAATATATTATTTATTCTTTCTTTTGCTATTTCAAATCGCACTTATTTTTTTCAATTTTTTCCATAATTATATCTTTTGGAAGCAAATTATAACAATAATAACTAGAGCTAAAAGTTATTTTATTATTAACAACTCCATTATTTATATATTTTATTCTTTCTTCAAACATTAAAAGTTGCAACTGTTTGTTTCTAAATAATTGTTTAGGCGCGCTATCATTTAACCAAGTATTGCTCATTAATAAAGCAAAAGGCTTATTAAAACTTAATGCTCTTTCAAATATTTTTCTTTTATTTGTATAGGGTGGGTTACTAATGATACAATCCCATTTTTTAGGTTCGTATTCATAAAAATCTTGCCCATATTCAATATGCGAATTTACAACTTCGTAGCCTGCCTTTTTTAATTCAATAACAAATTCACTGTCTTCCTTATCGAAAGGACACCACACAATATATTTTTTTGGAATATATTTAATTATGGGCATAACAGCATTTTTTGGCGTGTAACATTCATCATTTTTTCCTTTTGAATATAATATCTCATTGCTTTTTTTCACACTATTCCTCCAAACTTGTTTTTTTTCTTTGTTCTTGAACTATTTTTATATAATCTGTTAAATTCTCTGATGTAAACACTTTTGATATATCTTCTGATGTAATCAATCCTTTATTTATTAGCACTTCTAAAATCATCATATCTCTAGCAATATATTCATCTTGGTTTGAATAACCTCTTAATAATTCATCAATGTTCATATTATTCTCTCCCTATATACGTAAATGACATTATTGCAACATTATTCACTGTTTCATTTTGACTCTCTATATATTCTTTAATTAAACTCAAATCTTTAGCTCTCTTTATTTTTCTAGCCATATTAATTATAATACAACCATTCCCATTCTTAAATGTATATAATATTAAATATACATAAGGTCTTCTCTTAATAATTCCCATCTTTATTCACCTTCCTTAATAATCCCATTTCCCATTCCCAATTTGGCACAACTTGCTCCTTATACATTATTAACACACTATCATATATATCAAAATCAAAACCATAATAATTATTACTACCATTAATACCAAATGGTGTACTGTATTTAATATCCACAACCACTTTATCTTTTATAAAATTGTTTACCAAATCCTCAATGTTCTTACCCCTTATTATTTTAACCTTCACGCTATTCACCTTCCTTATTTTCCTATCTTTATATATATAATAACATAATATATTATATAAGTCAATGAATTTTTCAAAAAATATTGACAAATTTTCGTTCTTGTAGTATACTAATATCAATCAAGGGGAATAATATTAAAAGGAGGAGTTTGGAATATGTTTAATTTATTGTTAAGTGCATTATGTTGGAACGCTTTTAAAGCAACACCAGAAAGTCCAGCTAAAAGAAGACGTTATCATCTAGCAACAAACTTTGCACGCAAATAATGGCTACACAGCCATTTTTTTGTGTCTAAAAATTTTGTAACCTTTTTGGGCAAAAGGGCCAGGTTTAATTCTGGCTCCTCACTCGTATATTATACTATATAATACTTTTAAGGGAACGCTCTTTTTAGCCTTTATTTTCAAGGGGTTGAGAGAGCATTTGTAACTTTTTTTGCTCTCAAAAGTTACATTTTCATTTTTGGAGTCTAAAAATCGCTATCAGGGAGTCCGAACTCATTCATCTCTGAGGGGTGTAAAATTGGGAGCCTGTGTGGGAACGATGAATATCGTTCGGGAGAGGACTGTCCCAAAAATCTATCACTACTCCAAGTGTGTATGGAGTGGTACTTATGTTCTGGGAGTCCAAGAAAAAGATTTTCGGGACATCCTCGACCTATGTGCTGGCTCCAGAACGCTCACGCTTAGTACAATAATTGTCAGAGAACGCTAGAGGTCAGAGAGTCGAGCTTCGCTCGTTGGAGAGACGAGAGAGGAGTGAGTGCGTATACTAAACCCCCTCCCCTTTCGAGGATTATATCGTAAAGTACCCCCAGGAGCCATTTTAAGCCCATATGGCGTTGTTTTATAAGGGTTTAAGGTATTGTACTCAAAATAGCGAAAGAGGGCTGTATGAGCCCTAAAATGAGACGTGTGTCTCTTTTTTTTGTAGTGGCTAATATTTTCGTCTGCGAAAGAGGATGATAAGTGAGTGAGGAGATGTATGACGAGTGTAAAGAGTAGGGAATACTTAGTTTAGCGAGAAAATACCCTTGAAGAGCGAGGGCTTATTTTGTAAGGAATTGGTGTTGAGGGGTGAGATTGGGTGGGTGATGAGGTTGGGTGGAGTGGCTTGAAAAGTGGGGATTTCGTAAGGGAGGTGTCCGAATAGACCAGCGCACATTATAAACGGGGGTTTTCTGCTTTCTAAGTTGTAAATATGCCCCCTTATCATAAAAAAACAATACTTTTTTTATGGTCTATTTCAAAATGTCAAATAAAAAAAGACTTAACAAAAGCCCTTTTTTACAATTATTTTTTTTATGCTATTATTTCTTCAAGTGTTATTTTATCACTAACTAGAATATAATTTTGATAGTCTTTTAATCTTTTCTCGTATTGCTTAAAACTCTTATATATAATATTGTCTATTGTTTTACTACTTGCTTTTATATCTTCTTTTATTTCTTCTTTTTTGTCATATTGTTTAATTTGTTTATAATCAATAATATTGTTATCACTATCTTTTATTACTCTGTAAAGTGTATAATACTTTGTATAAGTCAAATATATACTATCATTTTTTTGTAGGTCAAATATTGCTTTTTGTTCGTTGTTTCTTGCAACTCTCAAAGCCTTTAAATAATTAACTATGTGTATAGATACATCAATATACATCATATCACTATCAAGCCAAAGCCCAATAAACAACCCCTTTTTGTCTTTGATAAATTCCCTTTTTTTCTCAATTTCTTTTTTAATGTTTTCTATATCATTTTTGTTGACTTTTACCTCTTGACCTTTTATTGATACCATAAACCCCACATTACTACTAAAATTATTATAATTATAATCTAATGTAGCCCCTTTATTCTCTATTATTTCAATTATTTTTTTATTATTCATTTTCTTTTTTCTCCGTTCTTTTCTTATTTATTTATTATATCTATATAAGCATAATTATAATTGATATAAATAACTTGTTTTTTATCTTCATAAACTTTTACGCTTTCGGCGTCATTGCCTTTGGTGTAAAAGATATCAAAGCCGTTTTTTTCCAAGTCCTCTAAAAATTGTTTAATATTATAAAGTTTTTTTATTCTCATTTTTTCCCGTTCCTTTCTAGTCAAGTCTTTTCCCTTAACTACTTATAATTATACCAAAAAAAAGGTTTTTTTGCAATAGTTTTTTGTAAAATTTTAGTTTTTTTGTAAAGTTTTTTCATATTTCTACTATATAAAAAAACTATGATATAATTATCTTGTAATTAAAAAAGCCACAATTTGAGAAATAGCGAACGAATGTTTGCATAACACGAAATCGTGAAATCGTGGGGAAATCTACATAACACGAATTTTGAAGTTTGTGGGGAAATTTTATAACACGAATTTAAAAAATCGTGGGGAAATTTTAAAAATTTTCTACTATATCAAAAAGTTATGGTATAATTAAAGCAGAAAGAGGGAATAATATGGAAAAAGAAACAATAAGAGAATTAAGAAAATTGATAAATAAAGCCTATAATATGGGTAATGATAGTAAAATATCACTATATCTTAGAATTATGGATATTTTAGATTATTATGATAAAAACACAACAATAGAAAGAAAAAATCAAATAAAAAAAGAATATGGAATAGAAGATAATAAACAACGCCAAAATTATTAAAAAAGTTGAAAAGTTTAAAAATTTTCTACTATATGAAATTTATATGATATAATATTAAGTGTAAAGAGCAAGGAAGAGCCAAAAAAAAATATCTTCCTTGCAAATAATAAAAAAAAGTGAGGTTATGAGATATGAATAATAAAGAATTTAAAACTGAATATGCAAAAAAGTACAATTTAGAATTTGAGGACTATAACGGGTGGTGTAATAGGGATACTTGGTTAGTTATGGTATGGTTAGGTAACGACTACGAAAACTACCAAAATATAACTAGAATTGTCAATAACACGCACGAGTTAAAAGATTTGAGTGATTTAGAACTATTTGGACTTTTAAAAGACTTTAATTATGGCACTGATACTGATAAAATTGACTTTACTAGGGTTGATTTGGACGAGGTTAGATTTGGTTTAACTGAAAATTAAGGTTTAACAGACCTTAACGGAAAGAAATCACATATTGTAAAATTATGGAAAGAAATCACGGAATATAAGGTTATGGAAAGCAGAGCCATAACACGAGCCGTGGAAAAGAACGGAAACGAGGGAAAGACTATGTTTGAAAATAAGAAAATTACTATTGAAAAAGTAAAAGATTTAGTTTATGCACTACAAAATGAATTTGATAATGAATTGGACTATGACTACACGAGCAAATATAAGGCAGAATTAACGGAAACGGACTTTAATATTATGCTTGAATTTTTAGAAAGATTTATTGGAAAATTTGAATTGTCTATTGTAGAAGAATTAGAAAATTAAGAGGTGGAAATTATGGAAAGTAAATTAGAATTAGCATATAAAGAAGTATTTAAAAATAGCAAAATTGCAATAATGAAAAATAGTTTTAGTAGAGATAATGTTTTATGGGTACAACTATACCTAGCACAAAACGAGCAAGAAGAAATAAATGGTTATTTTGACAATGATATGTTTGACATTATATTTAAGATAACAAAAACGGCAGAAAATAACTATATAATGGAAAATATACAAAATAGATACCTTGTAAAGCCAACAAATAAATATTTGGTATATGAGGGCAAAAAAGTTGCTTTTAGAAAGACACAAGGAAATGAGGACAAGATTATAACAACATTTAAGAAATATGTGGAAAATCTACACAATGCACTTGTAGAAGATTTAAAACAAGGCAACATTCACGAAAATCACATAACACTATTAACACAAAAGATTTAGAATTTTTCTACTATATCAATTTTATATGGTATAATAGTATTAAGAAAAAAAAGGAAATTGATAATTTTAACAATTTATATAGAAAGATTTTATAGAGGAGTTGAAAATTATGTATAACAAGTATAAGAGTTTTGATTTAAAGACTTTTAAAAAAGAGTTTGAAAGTGGAGATTTATGTGGACTTGAATATTTAGAAAAAACAATTATAACTGAAATGAAAAAACAAATTGAGGAAAATAACAAAAAAGGACTTATGCACTTTACAATAGAAGAGTATATAACAAGCCTATTTTATGCAACAATGAAGTTGAATAATTGTAATAATATCTATGAAACGGAAAGCCGTGTAAACACGAGATTTAACTACGATATTTATGCACTAGTGAGAGATAAATTATTTCAAGAACTAGGGTTTAATATGTAAATGAAGAAGTTGTAAAAGAATTAGAAAGCCAAAATTTTCAAAATGCAGTTGATTTAGTAATGTATTTTGAGTGTTAAAACTTGAAATAATTTCATAAAAGTTCTACTATATAGAAATCTTATGGTATAATATTAAGTGTAAAGAGGAGGAAAAACTTATGGAAAAATTAAAAGAATTATTATTTGATTTATTTGATAACTACGAGGAATACGAGGACATTAGAGATAGTTTAAGAAGTTTAGCAAGTGATAACGAAATCACGGAGCAAGAATACGACATAATTTTAGATAACTATGATAAATGGTTAGCAGAATATGAAGAAAAAGAGGTGTAATTATGGAAATTAAGAAAATCATTTGTAAAAGTGGCAGAGAATACAATATAGTAAATGAATATTGGGAAACAAGCCGTGCTTGGGGGCATAAAAGCACACTAGTAGCACCTTGGGGAGAAGTAGAAAGCCATAAAGTTAGATATTATAATAGGACTTGGGAAAGATATACTTATGAAAGTTGTATGAGTGGTTTAATTGATACAATACTTGAAGATAATTTAAAATCTTATATAACACAATACAAGGAAAAGAACGACATAACAAGACTAACAAGCCTACAAAAAGATATGATAAAGGCAGAGTGGCAAGAAAAAGAATATACACAAGAATTAATGGAAATTAAAGAAAGAATTAACGATAGGAGATTTGATTAACTATGAAAACAATAGAAATAAAAGCAGATAAAAAATATATTGATTATATTAATAGATTATTACAAGATATTAATTTTGACGACGATAGTTTAGAAATGCAAAAATTAATTAAAGAATTAAATGCAAAACAAGACGATTATATTAGTTTATTTTCAATAAATATTGATAAAGACTATGTATTAACAATAGACATAGCAAGTGGCACTAGCAATTATTATGATAACATAGTTATATGGAAAAAAGGAAAAACTGAACTAGATTATAAGGAAGTTGCTTGTTTAGAGTGTAATTTTGAAATTGGAGATATAACACTAGAAAAAGAATACTTCGACTTTTTAAATGAAGATTATATAATAAAATTTATATTTTAAGGTGGTGTAAAATTATGAGAATAGAAGATTTAAAAACTGAAAAAATTATCAAGTTGTTTGGTTTACAAAGTGGTTGTATGAGTGAGGATAAATTATGGGAAATTATTAAAATTAATAAAGACCATAACAACGAGTATATTTTAGAAATGGAACACGGACTAATAGATAGTAAAATGCTTATGATTTTATTAAGAAGTGGTTATACTATGGAAATATATAACGACAATATGTTAAGATTTAAGGTGGTGTAATTATGCAAAATATTTATGATAACGGCAGATTATGTTTAGGAGAAGTTGGAAAAATAAGACAACAATTAATTGATAATGCAGAGGAAACTTGGGAAATTGAAGATATACTTGCAGAATTAAAAGAACTTGAAGATAACACGATAGTTGCTATCAATTATGATAATAGTATGGGTTATTCAATAGAATATTGGACTACCAAAGACATTATAACACAAAAAGAGGTGTAGATATGAAAATGAAAGCAAAAGATAAATTTTTAGAATATTGTAATATGTTTAGAAATGATTTAGCAGATTTACAAGCAGAAATCGACTACGAACAAGAGGGGAAACAATGGCACGGCACACTAGCCTATATTGGAGCAAATTATAGTTATGAGTTAGCAAACATTTGTTTTGAACTTGGTTATGCAACTTGGTTTTTTATGATAGCAGATTTTGGAACATTAAGACCATTTAGTTTTGGGAAAATAAAAGAAAATATTTGTAATACTATTATATCAAACGAGGAGATTTGCAACGAATATACGGCAGAAGAAATTAATCAAATAAAAAATGAAATTTTAAATGCAAAAATTAACTAATTTTTCTACTATATAAGAATTATATGTTATAATATAGGTGTAAAGACAAAGGAGGGATAACTATGTATAAAATAGACTATGAAAAATTAGGTATATATATAGGTAAAAAAGCCACTGAATATTTTGGAAGATTTTATAGCAAAGACATAGCAGATTATGAAAATGAAATAGTAAATGCTAATGAAATATACAACGAAATTAATGATTATTATAAATGTAGTATAGAATTAGCAGAGGTGGGAAAAGCACCATTAATAATTGAATATTATTATAGATGTATTTTAGATAATAACGGAAATATAATTGATATTATATATTATATTGAAGATTTATCATTTAATTTTGACTAGATATAAGTGTAAAGAGAGAGGAGGAATAGTTGTGTATATATCAAATAAAGATTTGGAAATTTTACAAGAAATAGAATTATATCTATATGATATTAATAAAGACACTATAACACAACTTGATAATAACTTTATGGCAAAAGTAGAAAATGTAAAAGATATGTATGCTATGGAATTATATTTAAGATTATATAGTATAAATGAAAGACTTTTACAAGAAAGAGAGAAATCAAATAAAGCAAATTGGAATAGAATAGCCAAAAAAAGACAAGAAAATAAAATGTATGGCAGAAGTAAAAAAGAAAAAGAACAACACGAAAGAGCAATAGCCAAAAAGGAGGTTAAATAATATGAGTTATGAAAAAGTAAAATGTATAACAAGAAAGCCAAAAGAGGGAAAAATATTTATTACAAGTGCTTGTAGTAATGTTAGACCATTAACATTTAGGAAATGGGAATACGGAAAAGTAGGTATAAGTTATAAAGAAAAAATGTTCTATTTATTAAAAGATATTAGTGGTGGAAATTTACAACTTAATAATAGTTGTTATGAGTGGAATTATGCAGTATTAAAAACAAGAGATTATATGCAAGAAAAGTATGGCAAAGAATACAATTTATACGATTTAGCCACTATAAAATATACCTCTTATTGTTTGGGAGAGCAAATAAGCAGTATATATACCCCTATAACACAAGCAGAATTAGAGAGTGGTAATTATAACTATGTTTTAGAGTGGGAGAGTAGAGATAATAAAAGTAAAGTTTATTATAGGACAGAAGAATATAACAACGAAAAAACAAGAGTTATGGAAGTATTAGAAGAATATTATAATGTATTTATTGGTTATTTAGAAGAAAAACACGAGGGAAAATACTATTTATATAGTGAAACTTATGGTTATGTTAAGCCAAAAGGTGCAAACGGCAGTTTTTACTATAATATGAGTAGCAGTTTAGTTGAAAATATGGACTACAAAAAAGCATATTGTTTAGCAAAAACTATTGGTCGAGATATTGAAGTAAAAGCCGTTCCTAAAAGAGAATACAAGCCGACACAAAAACAAGTGGAGGAAAGCAAACAAAGAATTGAGTTGTTAGGTTTAGAGCCACGATTTAGTGAAAAATTATATATGAGTGATAGATATATGATAAGAGAAGTAAAAGATAAGGAAAAAGAACTAATCAAAGCAATAAACGAATTTGAAAAAGAATATAATGCTTATGTTTATCATATTGTATATAGCAATACAAATATAGGACAATTATACACTATGTTGTATGTTAGTAGCCACAAGGAAGAGTGGGCAAGTGATAGAGCAGATATAAAAGAAAAACAATTATATGCTTATGTATGGAATAGAACTGATAATTATTGTAGTGAAATTGGTTTAGTAGGAATAGAAAAAGTAGAACATTGTAATTTATTGCAAAGAATTTTTTAAAATTTCTACTATACAAAAATCTTATGATATAATATATATGTAATTAAGGAAGTGATATATTTATGATTATGGAAATAAGAGCCATAAACACACTAAAATTAATTGATATGCAAGAAATCAAAAGCAGAAGAAAATTTGATAAAATGTGCAGAAAATTAACAAAATTAGTCTTAAAATACGACAAAAAGAGCCAAAAACAAGGAAAATATAATGAGTTTTTAATAAGAGTAAAACAAAATTCTTATATAGTAAAGAGTGGCAAATATGGGTTTGTAATAGGACTAAAAAAATCTACAAGTCGTTGGTTATAACACGACAAGCAAAACTCTTATGAGTTTTGTGAGTAATATCTCTAAATTATTGAAATATAATTTTTCTTGTTTTTCGTCTAAACAAAATACTTTTGAAAGATAGAGGTGTTATTCACAAAGCCCATAAGAGTAAAAGACCTATTTTATAGGTTTTATGAATAGTATTATACTTCCGTTCCGTATAGTGCTATTCATAAAGCCCATAGAGTAGGCATATATAACACGAGGAGGGTAAAAGAAATGATAAAGGAAGTAAAGACAAAGAAAAATGTAATAATGGTAAATAAAAATCACGAAAGAGGTTATGGAAGTAAACAAGGTGTAATGATTATTGAAGAAGAAAATGGCAAAAAGCATATTCTTGACCTTAAAAGCAATACTGATATATCTACAAGTGATTATATTGATATAGTAGATACCAAAAAAACAAAAGAAGAAATACTATTTAAAAACATTATGTTAGATACTGAAACATTAGAAAAATTAGCAAATGGAGGTAGATAATATGTTTAATGAAAAGCCTTATGTAATAGTTATTGATAGAGGTGGAAATTTATTCAAAATTAAAGAAAAAACAATGCAAAAGTGTTTTGATAAGATAATTGCACCACTAGACATAATTAATCAAATTGGCAACGAGAGTGAAATGGAATTAGTACACGAGTTGAATATAGATTATGTTAAGAAACTTGAAAATGGTTTAATCAAAGCACTAGACGAATTATCACAAAAAGAGGACAATTTTGATTATTATGACAAATTGAGAGAATTAACTGATTTTGGAAATTATCAAGCACTAGACTTTTTAGATATGTTTAGTGATAACGAGGGAGAGTAAATTATGGAAGATTTATTAAAAAGACTAGAATTAGTAGAAAAATATTGTAGTGAAGAATATAATGATTTATATTATAAACTATTAAAATGTAGAGATAAAGCAATAGGAATGAGTTTTGCAGAATATATGAGTGGAGAAAAGGAACACGATTATAGTAATTTATATAGTTGTGTATATGATTTTAAAAAGGAAAATAATGTTTTGGAGAGTATGGAAGAATTAATGCAACTTATGAAAGACATTGATTTTAATGTTATAAATAAAAAATGTGCAATACATAACTTCAAAGTTATAAATCATATACCATTAAATTAAAGGAGAGTGAATAAATATGAAGTATATTGATAAAATAATTGACGATATACCAAAGTTAGATATTGAAAAAGAAGATAGTCAATATAAAGATAGATTGAAATATTTAGCAGACACAAAAGTTATTTTAGATAATTTAAGAGATTATGAAGTAGATATACCTAAAAAATATGAAGATAATGTTTTAGGTTATATGAAAGAATTAACAAATTATAAAGATTTTAAAGGGGGAAATACTTATAATTATAATGGTAAAATATTGCACGATATTAATTATGATTATTGTGAAACTGAAAATGGTTTTTATGTTGCAATTATGGTACATAGATTTGGAGATATAAGAGCAAATTATACTGATTATGCTTTATTAAAATTTGATTATTATGAAAGTTTTTTTGAAATATTAGACGATATATGTATGGAAAACTTTGGTGGTTGTGTTGAATATAATGGAAAACACTATTATTATGATATCTCTATATTTGATGAGTTTTTAAGAGTTTGGTGTGAAGAAACACAAGAACAATATGATTTTTATGCTTATGATGATGAAAGTTTTATAGAAGAAATAAAAAAATGTGAGGGAAAATAATGAACGGACAATTAACAATGGAAAAAATTTTAAATGTGGCACTAGCAATGAAACAAAAAGGAATAGACCTATCAAAAATAAAAGTATTTTTAGGTAATGACGACGAGTTAAATGGTATTCATAATGCTTGGTATTGTGAACTTGTTGAAAACAACGGAGAAGAAGAAAATAATTGTATAGTTGACTTAATTAATGAAAACATTGGTAATAATGTTGAAGAAAATGAAAAATTTATTCTAATTTCTTAATAAAATTTCTACTATACAAAAATGTTGTGATATAATATAGGTGTAAAGAGGAAGAAAAACTCTTTAAGAACGGAGGAAATATTATGAACGAAACACTTAATCAAAAATTACAAAGATTAGCAAAGGAAAGTGAAAAGGAATTAAGAGATATTGGACTTAGAGATAAGTTGAAGAAGAATATAACTTATACAATTAACTATCGTGCAAAATGCAGATTTGGGCAATGTTGCAAAAAGAAAGACATTAATATTTCAAGTTGGCTTTTGGAAGTGGGAACAGATGAAGATATTAAGGACACAATAATTCACGAAATATTACATACTTTTGAAGATACAAAAGGACATAATGCAAAGTGGCAATATTATGCTAGATATGTAAACAATAGAACAAATTATCAAATTAGTCGTTGTGGCAGTATTGATGAAGTATATGATAAGGCAAATATAGAACGACCAAAAAAAGAAATTGTTTATAAATGGGAAATTAAATGTAGAAAATGTGGTGCAGTTTGGCATAAGACTAGAATTACAAATAGGGTGTTAGCAAGTTATAAAAGAAATGGCAGAATTCACAGACAATGTGGTTGTCAAGATTTACAAGTAATGAATTTAGAAAATGGGGAAGTGATTTGTTAATGAGAACTAAAGAAAAATTAGAACATATAAAATATCAATTAGATGAAAGATTAAATAAAGGAGAGTGAATAAAATGTTAGCAGAAGAAATGAGAGAATTAGCAAGTAAATCAAGAAATGAAAATGAGGGTTTAAATAAACAATGGGAAGAAATGATGAATAGAATTAAAGAAACTTCTAAAAATGGAGAAAACAAATGCCCTATGGTGTATGGTAAATATAACGAGCAACTTATAGAAAAATTAGAAGAAAATGGCTTTAAGGTTATGAGAAAAATGGAAATATTCCCCCATATACCTTATGGGGCAACAAATTGTATGCAACAATGGGTTGTATGGTAAGAATAGGTGGTGTTATAAATGTATTTATTAAGAGAAGATATGTATAATGAAAGGAGGAATTAATTATGACTAGAGGTAAAATGATTTTAGTTGACAAGCAAGATAACGATATATTATTGCATAAAACTTGTGAATTTAATGGAGATATGTATATAAGTTGTTTTGGTAAAGGAATAGTTGCAGAACTAGAGCATATATACAAATATGAAGAATTTAAAAAATATGTAAAATATTTCAATGACAACAATTTTGATTATGGAGCAGATTATTTTGGAATATACACAAAGGTTGTTGAAAATAAAACAATTAATGTATGTGATAATTATTTTGAAAATTGGTTTAGTGATTATTTATACTTTAAAAATGTGAGTGGAGAAGATATTACAATGATTTGTAATATTAATGATAAAGTAGAAAAAATTACAATGGCAAATGAAGAAATCAAAGTATTCTATTTTGGAGAGTTGGTTGACTATAAGAAAGAAATAAGAGAGTGTTATAACATACACAAAGATAAAGATATAGATTTGTTAAGTGATTTAGGTGTTGCTAGAATTGATAAATTATATAGAATGAGTTGTATTAAAGCAAGTGATAGTTCTTTAGACGACGAAGAGGTTTTAAGGTTAGCAAACATACTAGAGGAAATATATCTTAAGGACGAAAATAAAAGAAGTTTAGGAGACTTAAGTGATTTATTAGTAAATATCAAAGACGACATTGAAGATTATGACACTACTAGAGATATTTTAAGAAAATGTGATATGTTTGGCGATAGTAATATTGAATATTAATAAAGGAGGTTTATATTATGGAAACAACTAATTATATTAAAGAATATTATAAAAGTGCAGAACACGACTTATCAAGTTTGTTAAATGCAGATACAAGCAGTGAAGAAGTTATTGCTAAAATTAGAAGAGAAATTGTAAAAATGCAAAAAGAGGTTGAATTAAAGAGTGTAGAATTACATAACGAGTTAGAAAAAGCATATTCTAAAAGTTTTGAACCTATACCAAATAAAATTATTATTAGATATGACGGAAGAACGGCAGAAAAATTCTATGATATTGCAACGGGACTAGAAGTTGACGAGGTAGGAGCAGACGATATTATTTATACTATTTGTAATAAAAGTGATACTATTAATGTTGTTGTTGGTTATAGTTATGAATTGGCAAGCATTATAACAAAAGAATACAAATATAACATTAGTAAAGATAATACTAGAATTAACACAAAATTAATGGCAGAACGAGTTATTAGTTTTATGGAACAAAAACAAGTTAGTTTGTATTTAGAGGAAGAAAAAATTGTTGAGGAAAATAATCGGAGCAATATTGAGCCACTATCAAGAATTGAAGATAATCTTTTTATAAATACATTATATGGTGTTGACTATAAAGGTAAGTATAATTTAAAAGAATTAAGAGAAAGAAATTTATGTAATAAGTCTTTTGAAATTATATTAAAAACATCTCCAAAAGAAATAATGGACGATTTACTAAAATTAAATCTAGAACAAGCATTACCTATTCATAAGATTATAGGTGTATCACTAGAAACATATAACAAAGCCGTTGAAAGAGGTACTATAAGGGTGTTATTTGATAATAGAGAATATATTAACGGAAGTAAGAACGAGCGATATGGTGTAAATAAAACTGAAAACGAATGGTTTGAAATCATTGACGAAATGAAAAATTATGAGGAAGATTTGCGATTTTACAATATTGATTATGGTAATAGGTATTATTGTAATGGAAATAATGTTTGTTTATTAAATACTATATTGAGTAGTTATGCAGACGAAGAGGTGTTTAAAGCAAACTATTCATTTGGTAAGTTTGCAAATTATGTAATCAATGAAACAATTAATCAAGGTTACAATAGAATTAGAGATTTTATCAATGAATTAAGAGATTATTTGAGAATGTGTAAACAAGACGACATTAAGCCTACATTATATTCAAGTTATTTAAAACAAACACACGATATAACAAGTCGTAATCATAATGTAAAAGTAGAACAAGAAAATGAGGAAATATTCCAAAGCAGATACAAAGATTTTAAGCCTTATAGAGGTAAAAAATATATTGTAATTGCACCAAAGAATAGTAATGACCTTAAAAAAGAGGGAGATACACTTAACCATTGTGTTGCAAGTTATATTAAAAGAGTTATTGACGGAGAGTGTTTAATTTATTTCTTAAGAATTGATAAAGACGAAAGTTTAATTACATTTGAAGTTAGACATAATGACATAGTACAAGTTAGAGGTTTACATAATAGAAAGCCTAGTACAAGTGAAGTACAAGCACTAAAAGATTTTGCAAAATATAGAAAATTAGGTTGCAATTTTTAATAAAATTCTACTATATGAAAAAAATATGATATAATAAGTATGTAATAAAGAAAAGGAGAGATAATTATGAAAATCACAAGTAAAGAAAGAGAAATATTAGAAGAGTTATTTAATATTAGTGAGGGAACAAACGAAATAGAATTAGAGAGTTGGACTGACGGAGGTGTAGATATGTTTATTACTATTGATAAAAATAGTTATAACACTCTATTAGAACAACTAAAAGAGTTTGTTGAAAATTTTGATATAGACGAAGAAATTGAAATATATAGACAAGACACTGATTATAGACGAAACTTTACAATTAGAGAAAGCATAAATGATTTTGAAAATTGGGTTGATTATATAAGAGATTGTATTAGTAAATTAGAGTTGTATAACAACGAAGACGAAGAAGAAATGAATTATGAGCCACTAGAAACATTAAAGGGTGTTGGTGTAAAAGATACTAAAAACGGAATTGAGATTATGTTAATGGGAATGACAAGTGGTTTATTGCAAAAATATGAAGTAATTATGAATATTAAAAACTATGACGAAACTGATTTATTTAATATTTGTTATGAAATATCAAACGAAGTTAAAAATTTATACTACAATAATAATGGTGTTCCTAGTGAAACACAAGTAAAAGAAGCAGTTGGAAATATTATGGTAAAGTAGAGAGGTTAAAAAGGTAGTTAAAATGAGTTTAGAAAAAGCAGAATGGGTTGTAAATTATTTAATAAATAAAATTGTAAGAATAGTTGATTTAAAAGACTTCTTCACTATTCAAAACAATGAATTGAAAATTAAAGTTGAAGAAATTAATAGCAAAAGATATAGTTATACATTTGGAGATTTTACATTTATAGTTGATATTGAAGAAGTTGAAAAGCCAAAGTCTTCATATAAAGTAGTTAATGTAGAATATACAAGTGTAGAAGAATAGGAGGAGATTAAAATGCCTAATTGGGTAACAAATAAAGTAAAATTTAAGAGTAGAGGTAAGGAGATTATTGATAAGATAATCTCCACTGATAACGACGAGGAATGTGTAGATTTTAACAAAATTATTCCTAGACCTAAAACTTTAAATATAACAAGTGGTGGTAATGATAGGTGTGCTATGCAGTATGCTTTACTAAAAATGAATGCACCTCAATTAAAACAAACAATAGAAAGATTGAAAGAAACTTCTACAAGTTTTTATGGAAATTATTTTGCAAAGATATACAATCATAAAAGATATACTTTAGAAGAATTAGAAAAAGTAGCAAAAGAATTTGAGGAGCAGTTAAATAGTGGTAAACAAGACACTTTTGACGAGGTTGACTATAAAGAATTAGGTGTTAAAAATTTAGAAGATTTGGGTAATGTTTATATTAATAATATTCTACAATATGGAGCAGATAGTTGGTATGATTGGTGTTGTGAAAATTGGGGAACGAAATGGAATGCTACAAATACCTATATTATTGACGACACTGAAATAGAATTTAGCACGGCTTGGAGTTGTCCCGTAAATATATTCAAAGAATTAAGCAGACAATTTAGTGGTGTTGAAATTGTAGTAGAGTTTGCAGACGAAGACATTGGTTCTAATTGTGGTAAGATTACATTCTTAAATGGAGAGATAGAAGAATATATTGATATGGACGGAAATACTGATTTTGCACTAGAAGTTTGTGGTTATGACAAAGAAGATTACTATGCAATGATAAACGAAGAATAAGGAGGAATAATTATGTATCAAGAACTTATAGATAAATGTAGAAAAGCATATAAAGATAAGAAGATAGCAGTCGCATATCATTATTGGGAAGAAATACACGAGTTATTATCTAAAAAACTTGACGAATGTGGAGAAGACGGAGAACAAAGGTGGAAGATATATGCAGAATATCACGATAGTATAATGCAAATTCCTAATCAAGAGGTTTATGATATTACTGATTATGGTAAAGGACAAGCATATAGTCAAATGTTTAGAGAAAGATACCCTAGAGTTAATTTAAGCAAAATGAGTGGGGGAGAAGATTTAGAAGTATTAGAAAACTTTTGTGATTTTTATGATTGGCTACCTATAAAAACTGAAAATGGTTTTAATATAGCAGATTTACAAACAGAGCAATTAATTGCAGAAGAAGATTATCAAACATTTAGCGAACTTGTAAATAGAATAGTTGGCAGAGCAATAGACTATTTTAGGGACGAGCAAGAATGGGAAAATGACGACGACGCAATTAATTATGGTTTAGAACTATATAATATAGCAGTTAAATATAAAGACGGCACAAAATGGGAAGAAAATTGGTTAGAAGATTTTAAAAATGAACTAGAAAATTTTTAAATTTTTCTACTATATAAAAATTATATGATATAATATAATTGTAAAAAAAAAGAGGAGGTAATTAAAAATGAAGTCTAGTGAAAAATTAGCACTAATCAAGGAGAAGATAGATTTGCTTAATAATAATGTATTAAGGTTTAAAAATTGGAAACTTGGGTATGCTAATAAAGGAACTAACAATTATTGCTTAACTATCATTCTTAACAATAAAGAATTATTTTGTGGCAAGTTTGATACCTATGGCAGTGTATTAAGTTCTTTAGAATTAATGGAATTTATGTTTAGCAAAGCACTTGAGGAAAAACAAAAAGAAAGTGTAAAGAACAAGAAAAACAAAAAGGAGGAAAAGTAAAATGAAAGTAAAAATATTTAGATTTATTGAAAGTAAAAACTTATACGAAAACAACATAAATAATCAAAAAGTAAATCAAGAAGATTTTGATAAATATGGAGATATTATAAATAATTTTATTGAAGATAAAGAAGTAATTAATATTGAAGTAAATACAATACAAGCAAAATATCACAATAATTGTGGTTATCACGAAAATCATATAATTTTTACAATATTATATAAATAAAAAAAAGGAGGTAGAGATAATGAAAGTTAAAAGTAATAATCAAGGAATTTGTCCTTTTTGTGGAGAAAGCAATTTAGAATATAGAGCAGTACAATTTGAGGGAGAAATGTGTTATTTTCCTTGGCAATGTTTAGAGTGCAAACACGAGGGAGAAGAGTGGTACTCTATGGAATTTATAGGACATAATGTTATAAATGAAAATGGATATAATATTGAAATTGAAGATAATATGATAGAGGAGGAATAGTTATGTTATATTGTTGTATTTGGAATATTGAAGACATTGATGATACAAATAAAATTATTGTAGATTTGGAGATTAGTGATAGTGAAACTATTTTAGATAATTACGATTTAGAATTAGATTTAGATAAAATGGGTTTAAATAAAGACGACGAATTTGCAGACGAATTACATAAAGATATTCAAAGATTTATTAATGATTATTATGACGACTACAAAAGAATACCTACTATTGAAGAAATAAAGAATAAAGTTGAGGTTAATTGGTTAGAAACAAAATTGTGGCTAGAAAAATAAGGAGGTTGCTATGTATATATTATACGAAAGTTATGACGACGATTGCAGAAATTTAAAAGAATTAGATTTGAATACTAAAATTATTGCAATCTATAACGACAAAGAACAAGCACTTATTGGCTTAAAAGAATTAGCAGATAACACAATTATACTTGAAGACGGAGAGAATGAGTGGTTTGTTAAAGAAGAGATACTAGATAATGAAAATATCATTGGTGCTTATAGAGTATTCAATGGAGAAATTGAAAATTATAATGAATTTTATACAATTATATTAGAAAAAGTGGAGGTGTTTGATAATGCAGAATAATATTATAATACAAAATGTTTTAGATAAAATTTGCGAAGTTATAGCAGACATTAATAGAATGCAAGAAGAACATTTTATTGAAGATTTAGATTATATTAAATTATATTTAGAAGACGCAATTAATTATAAAGAAATTCAAGCAGAAAAAGAGGTGTATAACAATGACTAATAAAGAGATATTGGCAGAATTAAAGATAAGTTATGAAAATTTAAGAGATATTAGAGAAAATGGTTGTATAGACCATTGCAACGGACAAATGAAAAATAATATTGATAAACTTGATAAAGCCATAGATTATATTGCAGATATTTATTATGATTTCTACAAAACATTAGATAAGGAAGATTTAAGAGTTAAATCATTAGAACATAAAGTTGACGGAGATAAGGTATATATTTGTCGTTGCGTTGACGGAGATTATGAAGTAGGGGAAGAACTACATTGTATGACTTGTTGCGACCTAGAATATTATTGGTATGAAGATAGTGATTTTTTAGACGAATAGGAGGAGGACGACGATAATGAATAAGGAGGAATTATGGAAAAAATAAAACAATTAGTAGAAGATATTGTAGAATATACTAGAACTTGGAGCATAACTGAAACTGAATGGTATTGGAATGTTGAATGTGTAAGAAAGCCTAGTAATACCAAAGATAAAGAGATTACTTGGGAAGAGTTTGAAGTAGCAGTTAGAGAAGAAATATTATATGATTTAGTATATTATAACGGCAGTTGCTTATATAATCAAATGGAAAATGATTTATGTAATTACGAAACTGATTATGTTGCTTTTCAAAATGCTAGTAAAGAATTAGAAAAGAAAGTACAAAAATATATCAAAGACTTTAAATTAGAAAGATTTGACTAAAATGGAAATTTAATATAAGTGTAAAGAGAAAGGAAGATTAAAATGGAAGATACAAGAAAAGAAGAAGTAATATTAAAACATTATAATAATGAAAACATAAATAGAGAATTAAGAAAAATGTTTGAAAAAGCAGTAAAAGACGACGAATATGTTGAAAGATTTGAGTGTGGAGGAGATTTTGAAGTTTTAATGGAAGATATTGACAAGACACTAAAATATGTAGAAAACGGGTATAAAGGTAAATTATATCTAAATAGTAATATGTGGTATATTTGTCAAGAAACATTAACCAATATACTTGCACTTTATGGACTTAAATTAGTTGGTACTGATAAATGTACGGAAAACGAAGAGGTAATTGTAATTAAAAGACCATTTAGGGAAAAAGTATTTGAAAAAATGAGAGAATATGGTTGGAATTTAGGAGATAACACTAATAAAGATTTTGCAGATGTGTATGATACACATTATAAATTCATAGAGGGTTGTTATGATTATATAGCAGATTGTGATATGAATGAGCCACTAAATATGAATGATATTAGTGTAAGTGGTTTTGAAGATATGATTACATTTATGAGTGATTTTTTAAGAGCATTAAATGATATTGATAAGCCAAAAACAAAAGAAGATAAGATTAGAGAATATATAACAAGTAGAAATATTCAATATGATTTAGTAGGAGAAGATTTATTGAAAATATTAGACGAGGAGGAATAATTATGAATTTACCTAAAGAGATAACTGACAAAAGTGGTATGTTAGAATATACTAAAAATAAACTAGAAGAAGATAATTATTATTATATAGTGTTCGTGTTAGGTAGAGACTTGCTTAAGGGTGTTTTACCATACGAAGACGATAAGGCATACGAATTTTGTAAGAAAGTTGCAGTTGACTTTGAAGAAAGTGATTATAATGATAATTCAAAAGGCTTATATGAATGTTTAGAAGAATATGTAAAAGATAATTTCTACCTAAAAGACGGAGAGATTACTTGGAAAGGGGAGAAAATTCAATGAAAGAATTATTAATTGAAAGACTATATGATTTTTGGAGCAAAACTGACGACGATAAAGAAACACTACTGAAAGAAATTACACAAAATGTAAATGACGGAATAAGTGGTGCAGAAATATTATTAGATTGGTGCAGAAATGATTACGACACGATTAAAGAGCAATATCAAAAACTACATAATTTGACTGATACTGAAATGGAAAAAATTATGGAAGAAAATTGTGGAAGTTATGAGTTTATGTATGACGAAATTCCTTATGCTATTGATTTACAAGATATTTGGGACATTTGTAATTATTATTTAGATTATTGTAATAAAGATATGACTGAAAACGAATTATTAGAATTAATAAAGGAGGTATAATTATGATTAATATTCATAAAGGTTTACAAGATTATAACGAATTAAGAACTACTATTAATGGTGTAAAAGATATTAATTCATTAGTAGAATTGATTTATGATAACCCTAAATATAGCATAACAAATGATTTAAGGGACACAAGAGGTGTAATAGACTTAAATTTCAAGAATATTTGTGCTACAATAAAACAAGAAAATAATGGTTTGTCGGTGCTACCCGAGGTAGAAGTTTGGGACGATAGTGGTAATTTAGATTTTGTAGTAGTGAATATGTATAGTTATAGAAAATATAACACAAGCATTAGAGAAGATGGCAGAATACAAATCACTTCTTCACACCCATACAACGAACAAGAATACCATTATGCAATAGGAAATAAAATTTATAGAAATGGCAAATATGTAGAAACAATAAAAGAAAGCGAAGAGCATTTTATTGACGGACTTGACGAGATAATTTTAAGATTAATAGAATTAGATAAACCATTAAAGTCAAAAATGTGTTATAATTAAGGAGGAAAATATGAATATAGAAGATTATAGAGCAGTTAAGATAAATGATTGTGGAGATTGTAATGTTAATTATGGTATAATTATGTTGAATAACAAACATACAATCAAAGAATTTCAAGAGGTAATATATAATATAAAAAATAGATATTTTGACGAGGGAAATTTAGATTGGCAAGTTGACGATATTTTAGCAGATAAAGAATTAGAACAATTTGATTGGTTTGAATTACCTAGTGATTGTGATGATTATGTGGAGGTGTAAAGAGTATGAATGAAAAAGAAATAAAGCAAAGAATTAAAGAAATTAAGAAACAATTAAAATATTGTGAAGAAAGAGATAAGGTTTGTTGTGCGTTTGGTAGTGAACAAGAAATAGCAGAATTGGAAAAAGAACTAGAAGAACTAGAAAATATGTTGGAGGTAAAATAATATGGAATTAAATGTATGTATTTTGGACTTGGCTAGAAAAGAAAACGACGATAATATTATGATAGTTGATATTGAAATTAGCGATAGTGATACAATTATGGAAACTATGTTAGTAGAATTAGATATGAACTATATGGGAATTAATTGGGACGGAGAATTTGAATATGAATTAGCAAAAGATTTTCAAAAAGCAGTTAATGAATATTATGAAGAACATAACAAATTGCCTAATTCACAACAATTACAAAGATTAGTGCAACAAAATTATTATGGTATGTTAGATAACACGGAAGACGAAGAGTGTGGGAAAATTGAAACCGACGAAATCGTTTACAATGAACTACCTATCAAAAATCTAGCACAATTAAGTTATTCTATATATCAAGACGATAGTTTAATTGAGAGTGAAGACAAGGCAAATGAGTGTTTAGAATATTTAAAAGAAAATCTACAAAAAGTTTATGATTTAATTGATATGTTAGACGACGGAGAATACTTTGAAGACGAAGAAAAAGAAGTATCTAAAAAGAGAAACGAAGTGGACTTATATCAAATTGGCGACATTATTAATTTTATAGAAACTATTAAAATAAAGAAGGTGTAAGTATGGTAAAAAACTATGAAGAGAAATTGACTAAAACTGAATTGGCAGAAATGTTAGGTATCTCAAGACCTACACTAGATAAATATTTACGAGAGGGTTTTCCTAATAAAATAACAGACACCTTTCAAAAGGACGACGAATATAGGAAAATATTAATAGAAAACGATATTAAAGTTCTTGAATACCAATTATCTAAATTAAAAGCAGAATTGAAAGAATTGGAGGGTAAAAATAATGAGTAAATGTTATGTAGTATATACTGATTATCAAGAAGACACAATGATTTTAAATAATTTACAACACAATGTTGTAATTAACAAAGTGTTTACAAATGAAATTAATGCTATTGGTTATGTAAAAAGTGAACTAGAATTACAATGTGATAAGGTTATACATTTAAACGAAGAACCTATAACACAAAATGCAGAGTGGGTCGCAGTTTTAAAAGAGGGAGAAGACATTTTATTTGCAGAAGTGTATTACAATAACGATTGGCAATATACAATTTATATCAAAGAAATGGAGGTTGTTTAGGTGTTAAATTTATTAATTATGTGGTCTTTATGTGGAATAAGTCATACTACACTACCAAAAGAGAAAGACAATGGAAATAATAAAAAGTAATGCAGATTTTATAAAGAAATACGGACGATTTGAGTTCCGTGAAATGTGCAGATTTGTTCCACAAGATTTAGCCATAGCACGAATAAATAAAAATATTGGTGGCTATAAAATCAATAACACTAAAAAGAGAGTAAAATTTTATAGAAAAGATAAAGAAAGTGTTTATTTGGATTTTGCAACTATATTTACATTAGGTTGTAATCAAATAGATAAATATATTAATGGGGGAGTTTTGAATGAGAAGAGTTAGTTTATGGGGTTATACTATTTTTGAGAATGGAAAGGTAGTTGGCTTACAAGGTAAAGAAATTAAACAAGGAAAACAAATTAAAGTTAAATGGGGTAATACTGGAAAATCAAAAATGGTATCTTATGCTCGTTTTGTATATTATGCTTTTAATTATAAGAACTTTAATTTTAATGATAAAACTATTGTAATTAAACATAAAAATGGGAATGAGGAAGATTGTAGTATTAACAATTTAACAACTATAAATAGAAAATATATTAATCAAGGAGAAAACAATGTTTCTTCAAAATTAACTGACGAACAAGTTAAAGAAATAAAGGAATTATATAGCAAAAAAAAGAAAGTAAGAATGGAAACAAATAAAAAATTAGAAAAGAACGACCCTATAACGAATGTTAGTTATAGAAAATTGGCAGAATTATATGGTGTGAGTCATTCTATGATAGCAGGAATTGTAAAAGGGCAATTTAGAAATAAAGAAAATTATATTTTAAAATAAGGAGGAAAACATGATAGAAACACTAGAAGAAAATTCATATTTTAGGGGTGTCGTAAAGGACGCAATTAGTGATTTAAAACATAAAGGTAGTGCGTTTGTGTTTTTTCAAGAACAAGTAGACGCAGTAAAGAATATTATGAAAGATATAAATATACAAGTACATTATGACGGAACATTTTTTAGACTAACATTAAATAAGGAGGGAAGAAAAAATGCAAATTAAAGGCTATGATATTATAGGCATTAATATTGATAAATACTCACATAACAATAACACGGCAATAAGTCTAGATTGTAATGAGGGTGCGTTTGCTATTATAACAGTCAATTTTGATGAGAACCTAGAGGAGGATATGGCTTATTTAGACACAAATAATTGCTCGTGGGTTGAAGAAATTATGGAAAAATATTGTCTAGGAGAACCTACGGGTAAATATAAGCAAAGTGGTTTTTGTATATATCCATTATACAAATTAGATTTAAAAGCCATAAAAGAACTTGACAATAAAATAAGAAAATGATATTATATATCTAAAGATAGGAGGGCAATATGAATATAGATAAGTTATTGGAAGAATTTAAAACATACAAGGTTGATGTTGAGGGAAAAGCAGAAGATAGTATAAACCTATATATTAAAAATATTAAGAAATTTTGTGAAGATATGAATATCAAAGACTATGAAACGTTAATTTCTACCAAATCACAAACTATAAAAGATTGGCTATCTATCTTGGCTGAAAAAGAAAACTCAGCCGTAACTAGAAATAATAAATTGAGTGCTATTAAACAAATATTTTGTTTTTTAGAGGACGAAAAAGATGTTGCGGTAGATAGAAAAATTAATAAAATAAAATATGCTAAAACTAAACAAAAAGAAACAAAGTATTTAGACGAAAAACAAATGGAAGAGTTGTTGGCTATAACAACTAATCAACGCACGAAGTCGGCAATAGCAATATTAAATAACACTGGTGTTCGTTTTTCGGAGTTGATACAAATTACTTGTACTGACATAGAAAGAGGTTTTGCTATAATTGTTGGTAAAGGAAACAAAGAAAGAACCGTATTTTTTACACACCAAACTATTGCAATTTGTAGAAATTTCATTAATGGAAAGAGAAGACATATTGTTGAAAAATATAATCTTGATACTGATTTGTTATTTCTTAGTGATTATGGAAATATAATGAAAGCATCAAACTTTATCAATAGTTTAAAATATTACGCAGAAAGAATGGGCATCTATTGGAGTGATGAAATGTCCCCACATAAATTAAGACATAGTTGTATTACAAAAGCATTGAATGACGGTGTCCCTATACAAGTAGTTAGAGATATGGTAGGGCATACTAATATGCAGACAACAAATAGATATTCACATTCTAAAGACGACGAAATTAGAAAGGCTATGTTAAGAGAAGATTTTGGGGAAGAATAGGAGGAGTATTTTGTGGCAACTAAAACAAAAACAATGGAAGTTTGCGACGAATTAAAAGAATTATTAGCAAGTGAGAGCATAACAACACCCGAAGAGGAAAAAGAAGAAGAAGTTGTTGAAAAAGAGATTGTTTATACACCAATAGTTATGCAGATATTAGGTATAAACGAACAATTAGCAGATTTGGACGATTATTTTAACGAATTACCAAATCTACAATCACAAATTGACGAGGAATTGAGTGATTTACTTCATTATATTGAGAATAATGATTTAACACCAAAACAATCTACAAAAATGATAAAATTATTGAAACAAAAAAGAACGGTAAGGAGGGGTTTATGTAATGATTATGAGATAAAAAAAGTTTATAATGCTCACAAAGGAAAATTAGCAATAGACACACAAAGACCATTCTTTTTAAACGAAATTCATAAGAAAGTAAAAGAATTAAATTCTACATATAAAAGTCGTCAATTAAGTGATGAACAAATTAAAGAATTAATTAAATAAAAGGAGATTAGAAATGAGTTTTTTTAGGGAAATATTTAGTAGAGATAGTGATAAAGATAATATTTTAGAGGAGAATAGACAATTAAAGGTAAAAAGAAAACATACCTATAAAGAAATGGAAAAAATAAAAGAAGAAAAAGACGAAATAATGGCTAAATACATAGAGTTATTAGAAGAAAAATCAAAGGGGTTTGACCAATATTTATATTATCACGACTTGTATGCAGAAACATACACCTTGACTAAAGAGCAAAAGAAAGAAATAGCAGAATTAAAAAGTGAAGTAAAAAGGTTAAATGAAGAATTAGAGAAAAAGAAAGCAAAAAGGGGTGGCAAAAATGCTAAGGCAGAGGAATAAAGTATTTGAAACTAATAGTAGCAGTACACATTGTATAACAGTCAGTGATAGAAAGGACTGGAAATACGATTTACCTATAACAGTAAAACCCGATTGGTACGGAGAGTTTGGTTGGCAATGGGAAACTTGGAGCAGTGTAGAAGAAAAATTGGCATATATGATTAGATGTTTAATTGCCTATGATTATACTGAAGAAACACTACAAGATAAAATTAAACCTATTCAAGAAAGGTTACATAATTTAGGAATAGATTTTGAACTACCAACATATAATGAGTGGTTAGATGGTTATGTTGACCATGAAGATTGGTATCAAGGAGAAATGGAAGATATTTATAACAATGATAACGATTTATTGAATTTTCTATTAAGTGAATACTCTTATATAGAGGGAGGTAATGATAATTAATGGAGCCTAGAAAAAACTTTTTTGCAAATGAACTTAATTTAGACAGAATGAATGAGGTGTTAAATGATGTTATTAGTAAATTGACACTAAAAGAAATTCTTAAAATGGTTCGTGAAATTAGTTATGATATGGTGTGTTATTATGACGAATATAACAAAGGTGTCATTTATTGTGATAATAAATATAGCGAGTTAAATCAAGAACAGGCGTGTAGGCTACAAAGATTATTAGTTGCATCTTGTGATTTATTTGGGCAATCAATTATTAATCATAGAGAATTTGATGAAAGTTATCTAAATCATTGGTTAAATGGAGGAGCAATGGAATTGGAAATTGCTAGACTAAAAGATAAGATAGAGGAATTAAATCAAGAGATTGAAATATTGCAAGAACAACAAAATTAATGGAAAGAAATGAGGTATAAAAAACGGAAAGAAAATGAGGCGTCAGAATGAAACTATTAAATTTAAAAGAAGAAATAAAAGAAATATTAGAAGAATTAGAAAATATGTATGAAATTAGTGAACTTGAAGAACAAGTAAATAATATAAATAAAATAAGAGATTACATAATTAATTTACAACAAGAAAATAAACAACTAAAAGAACAATTATTAGCAACTCAAACAAATGAAGAAACATTTAGACTAGAAATGGAAGATATAACAAGAATATTAGGACTAGATGAAGATACAATATTTGATGATGTTAAAACATATGCAAGAAGTTTAAAAGAAAATAAAATTTTAAGAGAAAATGCAGAACATAATGACAAAGTAGTTGATAAAGTTAATTGGGAAAATATGTTGTTAAAAAAAGAAAATCAAGAATTAAAGAAACAACTTGAAGAAATAGAAAAATTTAAATTTTCCTATAGAAAAGATGAAACTAAAATACCACCTATAATAAGAAAACAAAAAGATGTTGAAATTATTAAAAATTTAAAAACTCAACAAAAAGAGTTTATAAATTATTTAGAAGATAAAATATATAGTATTGAACCTAAAGGAACAGGTATTAATTATTATTGCGAATACGATAGCGAAGAAGATTATATAAATGCTATGGAAGAACAATCTAAATTAAATACATTAAAAGAAATCTTATCAAAATATAAAAGTATAATAGGTAGCGACATAAATGTCGGTAGCATAGGAGGTAAAGATGAATAAGGAAGAACAACAAGCATTTGATAAATGTATGAAACAAATAAAAAGATTGCTAATAGAAGAAAAGCAATGTAAACAAAAATTAGAAAGAATACAAAAAGATAAAATGAATTATATAAGGGTATTATTAGATGGTAAATATTGCGAAGAAATAATAGGAGATGATAAATAATGAAAACAATTAGAAAAAATACTTTTGAAACAAATTCTAGTAGCACACATAGTATTACAATTTCAAAATATCAAAAACCTAGGGAGGATAATATACCTAGAAATCTAACTAGAGATACTGGAAAGTTATTTAGTGTAGCAGAATATGGAGATTGTGGAGGTGGCGACGAAGAATATGCTTGTGACACACTTCGTACCGAAACAGAAAAATTAAGTTTTATAATCAATATGATTGCTAGTGTTGTTGAAGACACACATTATGATATGTGGGATTATGATAAAAGAAACGAAAGTGGTTATAACGAAAAAATATTTAATCAAATGATAAAAACAGATTTATTTGTTTGGCTACAAGAAGCAGTATTAGAAGAAACTGGCACTATGATAGATTATGTTAAGCCAAACAATAATCGGTTCCCATTTTATGAAACCACTTATGATGAATGTGTTGGTATCGAAGAATTATTACAAGTGTCAGATAAAGAGAAATTCAAAAATAAAATAAAAGAAATAATTTTTGATAAAGATGTATTTATCGATAACGAAGTATGCCCTTATGGAATGGAAAGATTAGGTGCATAACAGATGAAAACAATTAGATATGGAAGTTTTGAAACCAATTCAAGTTCAACTCACGCTATTGTAATTCCTAAAAGGGTAAAAGAAGAAGACTGGGATATGGAGGATAGTCTTGACCATAAATACGATTTTGGCAGAGAAGAATGTAGATTAGTTAACCACTGGGACGAGAAATTGGCATATACATATATGATTTTAAAATATTTTGAGGGTTGGACTGATAACAACAGAAAAACTAAAGTTACCAAAGAAACTATAATAGATTTTAAAAAGAAAGTTAACAAAATATATAAAGAAGTAGAGCAAATTGTAAAATATAAACCATACGACAGAGACCCAAAACCCGATGATATTTTTAAATATATAGACAACCATAGTTGGGAAAGACCTTATCCGTACGTTGACCATTGTGAGGATTTTGATACAAATGGTTTTTTGGATAGAATATTAAACGATGACGAATATTTGAAAAAGTTTCTATTTAATAATGGTTCGTATATAACAGTTGGTGGCGACGAATATCGTGGCTATAATATCAAAACGATAGGTTTTGAATATGATTATGATAACAACTACATAAATACTGGAACTGAGGAATGTCCTAATTATGAAGATGTCAGTGAGTTTTGGGACAAACTAAAAGAATATGAAAAAGATAATGATGTATATTTGAAAGGAAATTAGTAAAGAAAGGAAAAAAAACAAATGAAAAAAGTAAGGAATAATGTTTTTGAAACAAATAGTAGCTCTACGCATACGCTTAGTGTTACTAAAGGAGACCATAGTGATTATTTATCACCTAGTGATACATTAGTCGTAGAGTTTATAGACACTGATGATTGTAGGGTTTTATCTACTTTAAAGGAAAAAGTATCATATTTGGTATCACAAATTGTAAATTGGTACAAATGGGATGTATACGACTACAACGACTTAAAAGAACAAGTGGAAAAGTCATTAGATTTTAGACGAATTGCTGACTTCGTGATGTCAAGATATGGAAAGAAAGTAGTGTTACCAAAAGAATATAAAATTAATAGAGGGACTGATGAAGATGGTGATGCATATAGTGATTTAGAAGACATAGTAAATATTAATCACCAAATAATATGTTCTAATTTAGATGAGTTACTAGAAGATTTGGTAAATCACGACCGTAATTTATTAGACGAAGTATTAAGAGAAGATACCGTTATAGAATTTGGGAGGGATTAATAATGAAGACAATAAGAATAGGAACGTTTGAAACAAATAGTAGTAGTACACATTCAATAACAATGTGTATGGAGAGCGATTTCTTAAAATGGAAAAATGGTGAGATGTATTGGAATAGATGGAATGATGAATTAGTACCAAAAGAAGAAGTCGAAAAATTAGAAGATGAATATGGGGATAAAATATATTATACCTATGAAGAATTTAATAGTTATGACTATTTGGAGTATGAAACATTTGAAGACCATTTTAATGGTGTAGCAGCGTTTGGGTACTATGGATATGATGGCTAGAAAGAGGTTTATAATGGAAGGAAAAATAATTTATATTGGTGAATATAGCAATGACCAAAAGGCTTATAATATTACAACTTTAGAAGAGGCTGTTAAAATTAATTTAGAAATGATGTCTAATGGTGTGTTTAATGGTTATATTCCTATTTGTTATGGATTTTCAAGAGAAGAAGTAAGGAATAAATTAGAACAAATCGAAGAAAAACTTGGAAGACCATAAAAAATAATAAAAGAGGTGATTAGAATGATTGAAGAATTAAAAAAATTAAAAAATAAAATGGCTATTGAAGTGCTTGTTTTTGAAAGTCTAAAACATGAAGAACTTACTAAAGATTTTATTGACAGTTTTGTCAACATTATGACGAAGAATTATAAAGACAACATTGCTTTTATAGAAGGTATAATAAATGGAGAAAAATAAAATAGAGAATTGTAGGTGGATAAAAATGGAAGAACAGGCATCAAACAAGAGAAATACTATAAAAATAAAATATAAAAATTATAATAAAACTATAAAAGAATGGTCTAATTTAGTTCATATAAAACCTAACACAATTAAATTTAGATTTAAAAAGGGTTGGGATATAGAAGATGTTCTTTTTAAACCTTTGCCACATTCTCCTTGGAGAAGATACTTAAATGGTAATTGTATTACTTCTATAAATATTGAAAATGGTACTAAAATACATGAAACAATAAATGAAGATGATATTAATTTTGAATTTGAATTTAGCGAAAGTTGTGATGTAAATATAACGGATAAATGTGATGGTGGTTGTCCATGGTGCTATCAAGGATGTACGCCAAAATCCAACCATGCAGATATTTTATCTCTTGACTTTTTAGATACAATACACCCATATACCGAATTAGCAATAAATGGCAATGATTTAAGCCATCCCGATTTAATTCCTTTTCTAAAAAGGATGAAGAAAAAAGAAGTTATCGTAAGTATGACGGTAAATCAAAAACATTTTATGAAAAATATAGACTTCATTAAATATTTATTAGATAATAAATTAATTAAGGGCTTAGGAGTATCTTTAGTTTATCCTAACAAAGAGTTCATAAATGAGGTCAAAAACTTTCCAACGGCTGTTATTCATACTATTGCTGGGATTATTACCAAAAATGAATTGGATAAATTGGCGAATAACGATTTAAAAATATTAATTCTTGGATATAAAACAATGAAAAATAGAGGTAAGGATTATTATGAAAATGGTCATAAAGAAGAAATAGATGAAAAGATTGAGTGGCTTTCAAATAATTTAGGCTCTTATTTGAATAAATTCAAAGTAGTTTCTTTTGATAATTTATGCACTAAACAATTAAATGTAAAGAACATTATTGGGGAAAAAAGATGGAAAGAATGTTATATGGGTGATGATGGAACACATACTTTTTATATTGATTTAGTTAAGAAAAAATTTGCTAGAACTTCAATAAGTGAAAAACAATATGATTTATTAGATGACATTGACGATATGTTTGAGGTGATAAAAAGTGAAAATAAAAGTAAAAATAAGGAATAATGATGATATAAAGTATTATAATCAAGACTCTCATTGGGTTTCTATGATTGTAGAAGTGTTGGGTGTTATAGAAAAGTCTAACAACTCTAGTGATATGTATTTAGAGGTATTAGAAACTATTAAAGCAGCTGGCGTTATATCTTTCATACCACAACCTAAGAGCACCTATATATTAATGGGGGATTTTATTTACGACAATAAGTGGGGTTGGCAGTTTAAAATAGATGGGGGATACGAAGAAGTAGAAATAAATACTATAAATGAAAAAAGAGCGTTCTTATCTAAAATATTAACTGAAAGACAGATTAAAAGTTTATTTGATACTTTTGAAGACCCTTTTGACTTTATTCGTGATGAAGATATAAAAAAATTAACAGAGGCAAAATATATAGGAGAGCATACAGCGACTAGGATTATAGAGAAGTTTAAGTCTACTATAGATATGGCTCCAGCATATAATTTCTTTAAACCACTTGGTGTTACGCCATTGTTAATCAATAAATTATGTGAGACTTATAAAGGTGCTGAAAGAGCAATTAGAAAATTTAAAGAAAATCCTTATATATTAGCGGAAGATATAAAAGGTGTAGGCTTTTTAAGAGCTGATGAAATAGCGTTAAATTATAATGTAAAACCAGAGTCACCATTCAGAATAAAATCAGGTGTTAAACATATATTCAAAGAAGAAGCCCAAAATAATGGTTCTACTTGGTTAACCATAAATGACTTTGAAAATAGAATTGTAGAGTTATTAAAAATAGATTTAGACGTCATTAATAATACATTAAAAGAAATGTGTGATGATAAACAAGTGTTTAAAGACGGCGATAGGATAGCGTTACAATATTATTTTGATTTAGAAAAGAAAATAGCAGATAAACTATTATTACTACAATCAATGCCGACTAAAAAATATTCACAAAGTTCTATCGATGATGGTATCAAGAACACACAAGAAGAACAGGGTTTTGAATTTACTGATGAACAGTTGGCTGGTATTCAATCAATATTATCAAACAATGTGTCTTTAGTGGTTGGTCTTGCTGGTACTGGTAAGACAAGTATAATTAAAGGAGCGTATAAAATATTTTCTGATGATACCATTATTAATCAGTGTGCTTTTTCGGGACAAGCTGCTAAAAGAATAAATGAGGCAACTGGTTACCCTAGCAGTACAATTCATAGATTATTAGGCTTTCAAGGAGAAAAGTTTATACATAATTCTTTAAATCAATTAGACACAAACGTTGTTATATTAGATGAAGTATCTATGGTTGGTCTTGAACTATTTTGGAGTTTACTGCAAGCAATTCCTTTAGGAGCAAAACTAATAATGTTGGGAGATAATGGTCAATTACCACCAATAGGAGTTGGGAACTTACTTAATGATTTAATGAATAGTGGTAAAATAAATCTTATAAATCTCACAAAAATACACCGACAAGCAGAAAAAAGTGCTATTATTACTAAATCTCAGGCTATTAGAAGAAAAGAATTTTTATTATCTAATGATTGCGAAGGGGAAAAGGTATATGGGATATTACAAGACCTTAGTATTTACTCTAAACAAGAAAAAGATGGTTTATTAGATGCAGTTATAGAGACTTTTATGAGTGAATATAAAAAAGATTGTAATTTGAAAGATATACAAATAATAGTCGCCCAAAATCAAAGGGTAGAGTTAGCAAGAGAAAAAATAAACCAGATTATACAAGATAAAATTAATCCAAAATCTTCAAATTATGATAAAGAGATACATATTAAGTATGGACAAACTATACGAATTGGTGATAAAATAATTAATCGAGAGAACCACTATGATGTAGAAACACCAGATGGTGAACAAACTAGCATTTATAATGGAAGTATGGGTATAGTTACAGAAATATCCAACAATTATATTGTCGTTGATTTCTATGACGAGGGAGAAATAATAATTAATTCTGATTATTATGGAGGTTTAGAATTAGCATATGCCATTACTTGTCATTCTAGTCAAGGTTCCCAATTTAAAACTATTATAGTTGGATTTGATAACTCATCATATATTTTGCTTTCAAATGAATGGCTATATACGGCTATTACAAGAGCAAAGAAAATGTGTTATTTAATAACTCAAACAAAAGCATTTAATATGGCTGTATTGCATCATAAGACTGTTGATAGAAATACATTTTTGTTAGAGTTGTTGAAAGGAAGGTAATTAAAAACGAAAGAAAAGAATACTGTTAAAAAATGATACAGATTGAAGATTTTAATTAAAATGCATTGACAAAATACATTTTTTTTGTTAGAATAAAATTAAGATAGGAGAGGGTTATATGGCAGCATTAAATATAATGATTGGTATACCTGGAAGTGGTAAATCAAATTATGCTAAAAAATACTTATTAACAAATAATTCAGTTTATTTGTCAAGCGACGATATTAGAATTGAATTGTGTGGTTTTGAAGACCAAACACATAATAACGTTGTTTTTGAAACTATGAAAAAAAGAACCCTAAATGCTTTAAGAGATGGTAAAGATGTTATTTATGATGCTACAAATTTAAGTAAAAAAAGAAGAAGTGGTATTATAAGTGAAGCTCGTAAACTTAGTGCTCAGATAAATGCTTATTTATGTTGTACTCCAATTAATATTATTTTAGAGAGAAATATAACTCGAGTAGAAAGGCAACTTCCTTGGGACAAATTAGTGCAAATGATACAAAGTATAGAGCCGCCAATGTATTATGAGGGTTTTGACAATATATATTTAATAGACGGCGGTATGTATAATGATGTATATGATTATAATAATTTATTAGAAAATTATGAAGATTATTGTCAATTTAATCCTTATCATAATGAAACCTTATCAGAACATATGATAGCTGTTGCCAAAAAAGCTGAGGAATTAGGAGCTAACTTAAAAAATGACGTAGATAGAAATATATTATGGCAAGCTGCTCGCTATCATGATATTTCAAAACCATACACAAAGCAATTTAATTGCAAAAAGGGTTATAATACTTATTATGGGCATGAAAAGGTATCTGTTTATATGTATATGTGTCATATTAGAAAGCAGCAAATTATAGATGAGCTGAATAGAGTGCGTTTATCTAATGACTCATATAAAATTGGAGCCCTAATATTAAATCATATGGAATGGTATCGTAGAGAAGATATGACACCAATAAAAGAGTTGTTTAACGATGATGATTTATATTATATGTTGGAATTATTGCACGAGGCTGATTTATGGGGAAGAAATGAGAACGCTAAGGAGGTTACAGAATGGTAAATAAAGATAGAAAAATAAAACAATTAGATATAGTTTTTGAAAATTGTGAGTCGTGTACTTTAATGCCAGATATGATTTATATGTGTGCCTTAGATAAGATATATAAAAATATTGGCATTAATTGTTTTCAATATAGAAATGGTGAAATCTATGACGAAATATTTTGCGACCAATTTATGTTAGTAATTAATCAAAAAGGGTTACAACAAAAAAGTGGTTTTGGTGATTTTAGAAATGATGATACACTAGAAGAAAGATTAAAATATAGAGATATAACTCATATAGATTTAATATATGATGATGATACAAATGATTATATTAGTGTACATTGGGAAGATGATAATAATGAGTATACCAACAAATTACAAAATAATTTATATCAAAATTATGAAGGCGAGGAGTGTATGATTGTAATTATTAATAAAACACCATTGACGCTCAAAGAATTAGAGGATAATTATGGCATCTATTAAGGTAGAATTGATAGAAACAATCAATGGAGAAAAGGTTTATATAGACCTTAATGATGTTTTAGATATGTTTGTTAAAGAAAAGGGTAAATATATTATAGTGTTCAAAGATGGTGGAATATATTATAATGTTAAAATGCGAAAAATAATATATGATAAATTTATAAAATTAAAAAAGAAAAGAGGTCAGACTGATAATGATATGTAATGAGTGTGAATTACCCTCTAATATTGAGTTGGGGCAATTAATGTTCTCTCCTAATGTTATACATAATTACGAGTGTGAAGATTGGATTGTTGCGTTACTAAGAGACCTAGATAGAAAATTACAAATTGTAATGTGGAATATTAATCAAGAAGAATATGATAGTCCTTTCGATAATACTGGTAATGAATTTATCGGTGAAAATTTTGAGGTTCACGCATATAATTGGAATGAAGATGTTGAACAACCATATAATTTTAAGTGTGGAGTAATTGAAATAAGTTGGTATAAATATCTAGGTAGAGGAACTACTATTAATGGTCTTTACACTAAAGATGAGATAGTTAAAATGTATAATACGTGTTTAGAAGAAATAAGAAAAATGGATGGTGACGAATATGAGGCTTTCTGTTAAAAATGGCAAATGTATAGAGTGTAGTAGCGACACTAATATACAATTAGATTGTGGCAAATATGCTTGTATAGATTGTCTAAATCGCATTGGTAAAGAAACCAAAAATGTAAGAGAGCATATAGAAGATACATCTTTTTCTCGTTATTGGTATTCTACACCAGAAAAGTGTGATGGTTTAATAGATTTTTTAAATATATGTAAAGATAATAATATTAAATCGGTTGAAAATATTATTAATACCTTAAATGCCATAAAAATACAATTTGAATACAAAATGGGCATTTTAGACGAAGAAAAAGTAGAAAAAATCGAAAAACAACTTGACATTTTTAACTTTTTATGATATAATACATTTATCATCATAAGGGCGCATAGAGAAGTATAAACGAAGAACTTGTAAGTCGCCTATTCTACGCAGTCGCCTGTTCTAGTCAGTTGATGCGTGTGTTCAATAGGATGTGGGTTATACAAATGCGACACAGAAGTAATCCTGAATTGCATTGGTTAAAACTAGATATGCCGATGCAATATTATATCCTATTGCTTTTATACGGGATTAGTCTAATCAGAAAGACGTCGGTCTCCAAAACCGAAGTATGGGGAGCATAACCTCAATCCCGTGCCATTATTATTGTAAAAGAGGTGTAACGGTGGAAGAATGGATGGTTCTGAGGAGAAACAACAGACTCATCTGCCTGTCACGCAGAAGATAGCGGGGGTAGCACCCGTCGGAACCGCCAGTATTGGGGAATTAGCTCTAATTGGCTAGAGCGACTGCCTTGCACGCAGTAGGTTGTGGGTTCGAGCCCCACATTCTCCACCATTTCGGGAAGTAGTTCAGCTTGGCTAGAACGCTAGTTTTGGGAACTAGAGGTCGTAGGTTCAAATCCTGTCTTCCCGACCATTAGTTTTGTAAAAAAGGAGGAATTAATTATGAAAATTAGATTGCCAAAAACAGATAAAAAGGTTATAATTGATGAAAAGAGAAGAACTGTTACTACATTATTAATTGGTGTTGATAATCCAGCATTAAAATTCGTTGGAGTGGCAAAATGTTCTCCAGAAGATACTTTTGATGTTGAAATTGGTGCGAAAATCAGTTATAGAAGAGCTAGACGTGCAATGTTAGTAGCAATTCGTAATGAAGTTCGTGCAGAAATCAAAAAAGGCGAAAAATATGCTAAAATTCATCAAGATATTTATAATGATTTAACAAAATCAATAGAAGAACTAAAACAAAGTATCTATGACATCGTAGAATAATTAATTCTTCTTTCTTGGTCGCTGAGCTAGTACGGTTATTCAGCGTTGGACTGAAAATCCAAAGAACTTGGTTCGACTCCAAGAGCGACCACCATAGAAATATGCCGACATAGCACAACGGTAGTGCAATCGCCTTGTAAGCGATAGGTTCCCCGTTCAAATCGAGGTGTCGGCACCATTTTAATGCTCTTGTGGCGGAATAGGTAGACGCAACGGACTTTAAGGAGACAAAAAAGAGCAACAGAATAGGAAACTTTCTGATTGAATGCCATCAAATTCGGGGAAAATCTCAATGAGACAATCCCGAGCCAAGCTTTGTAACTAAAGAAGGTGTAGAGACTAGACGGTGGCAACCTAAGGATGAAAAATCTATGGCTAAGGGATAGTCCAGACTACAACATATTATATGGTTATGGTGACATAATGTAGTAAGAAAATCCGTTGGGAGTAATCCCGTGATGGTTCAAGTCCATTCAGGAGCACCAATTTAATGTCCACTTACTCAAGTTGGTGAAGAGGAGAGTTCGCTAAACTCTTAGGTCAATTAAATTGACGCAGAGGTTCGAGTCCTCTAGTGGACGCCATTTTAAAAGGAGAATTGTTATGGCAACAGAAATATTGGAAAACAACTCTATAATAATAGAATAATTTGGCCTCTTCGGCAAGTCTGGCTTAAGCCACCACCCTTTCACGGTGGTATCGTGGGTTCAAATCCCGCAGAGGTCACCAATAAAATGCGGAAGTAGCTCAACTGGTAGAGTCCCAGCCTTCCAAGCTGGCTGTTGCGGGTTCAAGCCCCGTCTTCCGCTCCATTTCGGAGAGTATTCACGTAATATCTAGCGTGACCCTGGAGGCAGGGTGTGGGTAATACGACAACTCGTCTTATGTTATTGGATTATATAATATAGTTACACATAAGAGAGGAAACGTGGGAATAACTACCTTATTGGTGAAAATCCAATTTCTCCGACCACTAAATTTTAGAAATAAATGTTAGGTTGGCTGAGTTTGGTTTAAAGCACTTGACTTGAAATCAAGCGTACGTGGAAGCGTACCGTGGGTTCAAATCCTACACCTAACGCCAAAATTTGTAAATAACGCTTGACAACTAAGTAATATTATGATATTATATAGTTGACAGTATGATATGGGACATAAAGAGTTCCTTTATTACGATTGATTAGGTAAATGGTTTAGATTTACTCTTCGTCTCAAATATTGTATTTAATAGACATAAGAACTTCCTTCTTATTAACAATGAGTGGTTTGGTTGGTTCAACTCCAACGATTATTAGTTCTCGTCTATTTAATTTGATTACTAGGCACAAGGAGTTCCTATCACCGCCTGTTAAGCCGTTTGTTGTTGGTTCGAGTCCAACATCACCATTCTTTGGTGATTAGCTCAACTGGGTAGAGCGACGAAAAGTTACTCCTCGCCTTTTAATATAATATAAGTACGTCATAGAGGGTTCCTTTAATACTAAAAAAGAGGGAACTGGTATACGGTGGTTCAAATCCACCCTCTTCATTTTATGAGGAGTAGCCAAGCGGTTGAAGGCACCAGTCATAATATTACCTTCCGACGTATTAAGTAAAAAAGGAGAATGAAAGAAATGGAAAAAGAGGTATTAAGATTATTCAAAGGTTTTTTAGGAGAAAAATCTAATAGTGTTTCAGAAGAAGGATTAAAATATGGTTTATTAATCCCAAGTAGTGCTAGTGAAACAGTGGTTAAAGAGGCTATCGAATTATATGGTAAAGACGGTCAAAAATGGAACCAAACATTCCATAAAGATTTTGAAATAGTTCGTAACGCACCTATTGAAGATTTAATTACTCAACAAATTATGCACTATATTACAACTTATGGTTTTGAAAGTTTAGGTATTTATCGTGAGGATTTAGTGTATATTCCTAAAGAAAAGTTAGAAATCCCAGAGTTAGATGTTGATAATATTGAACTAATTACAATTAAACCTTATACATCAGAACAACTAACTGAAAAATTAATGGGACTTTTAACTAGTGGTATTGCATTGTCTGAACAAACGGTCAAAGATGTTATGGTTTTATCAGATTTTATTGACAAAAATAGATTTGACGAAATTGTTAATAGAGAAATAAAAACTACCTTATATGATAAATATAACATTATGCCACGTAACCCAGAAGAGTTCTTGAGATTTTTATTATTTAAACTTACAAACGGCACTTTAAAAATACAAAATGTAGATACTATTAGAGCTATAAAGAAAAGTGATAAAGCTAAAGCATTAAATATGTTACAACTATATGTTATTAAAACTCCAAATGGCTATGAAAAGTTATCTTCAATATTCTTAAGAAATAAAAATCTATTTCTTGCATTAAAGATAAAACAAGATGAGTGTAGAACTGAAAAAGACGAAGTTACTCGTAAAAGTATTAATGCACTTATCAATAAATTAAGAAAAATGGCTAATAGTAACCATAAGCCACTAAAAAGAAATATTTTAGATTGCTTAACCGATACTAATGTTAATATTAACGTTAATGAGCTATGTAGTGCTCTTGATAATGTTACTATCTTTAGAGAGATTAGAATATTAAACGGGGTATTGTATAGATTATATGGTAATAATAATGTGGTATATAAGATTAGAAATGGTAAGTCATACGTTACAAATCTGCCACCAAAAACACAAGCATATATCAAAAAATTAGAAGATATTAGTCAAATTATTAAGACTCACTTGGTTGATAGAATTTCAACAAATGTAAAAGGTAAATATATATACATACCAAACAATATTACATACGCAGCCCCTACAAGTGAAAAACAATTTAATGGTAATATTCCTGCTGGTTCGTATATTGAAGTTCCTAGAATTGATGATTTGGTATATGGTGTTCATTGGGTAAACTTACCAGGCAATGGTAAATATCAATCTCGAGGTTTCTATGGTGAAATAAAACCTAATGGAGAAGAAAGAGTAGACCTTGATTTAAAACAAATGAACAAAAATGAAGTATTTGGTTGGGATGCTTCTTATAGAAGTTCTGCATCAGATATTTTGTTTAGTGGCGATATTACAGATGCCCCAGCACCAAATGGAGCTACTGAATTGTTCTATGTAGGACGTAACTATGGTCACGGTGCGTTCTTAATTACATTGAATATGTTTACTGGTAATACTAAAGACGTACCATTTGAGTTTGTTTTAGCAAAGGCTCCTGCAAATTCATCTGCTATTCGTAAAAATTATGCAATTAATCCTAACGATATAATCGAAAAGATTGATATGGAAATAAAGAATACAGAAAGACAAAAGGTTCTTGGTTTAATTACCATAGGAGATACTGTAAAATTCTACTTCAACGACTTTAGTGCTGGTGGTGATGTCAGAACCCCTAGAGGATGCAGTACATCTACTAGAAACAGTATTACAATGGGCTCATTTGATTATCTACGCACATACAATATGCTACAATTAAAATTAAATGACTTATTAAAAGATGCTGGTGCAATAGTTATAGACCAGCCACAATATAGTATTATACAAAGAACTGTAATGCCTGATGGTACTTCACAAGACAGTATTCAAACAATGGATGCCGACATTGATTTATCATTAAGTAATATAGCAAAAGACAGTCTTATACATTTATTAAGTGGGAATTAATTCCCCTTCCTGCGCCATTAGCTCATTTGGTTAGAGCATTCGTCTGATACGCGAAAGGTGCTAAGTTCGACTCTTAGATGGCGCACCATTTTATTATATTCTAAATTTCATTTTTTACCCCCTTTACACTTATGGCGTCATAAGAAACTTTGGGTTAAGTACAAGCCCTTAAAGCCTTATGTATAAGTCCTATCCCAAGAAACTTTAGAAGCCTTGGGAAAATATTTATTGCCAGGTGGTGGAATTGGTAGACACACTGGTCTTTGACACCAGTCATTGTAAGTTCGAGTCTTACCCTGGCAGCCATTTTTAAAATGAAAGGTGTTGTTTGATATAATGAAACCTGTAGTATTTTTAGACTTTGATGGTGTTGTTGAAACAATATATTGGGAAAAAGATGAGGATGGTTCTTGGTTATATAATATTCATAAATATGGACGTGACGAACTTAATAATAAACAGGCTATAGGGTGGCTTAATGAATTGTATTCTAAAGTACCATACGATATAGTTGTATCTAGTACGTGGCGTATTGGTATGACATTAGAGCAACTTCAAACATTAATTACAAAGTCTGGGTTTAATCCAGAGATAAAAGTAATTGGTATGACTCCAATATTACATCAACAACGTGGCTTAGAAATACAACAATGGATTGATGATAATAACTTTAAAGGTAAATTTGTAATTATAGATGATGACTCTGATATGTGTCATTTGTTGCCTTTATTAGTTCGTTGTGATTGTCAATTAGGGCTCACTATATATGATTATCAAAAGGCATTAAGATTGTTGTCATAAACAAATATGAAGGAACGTCTAATAGTTCATTATGGATTAGGCAAAGTCCGACTGAGTAAGGTAGGTTTTCAGTTGGTTTCAGGGGGAAAAAGAATTATCTTTTGCGTGGTTGCTGATGTAAAGAGCAGTCGGCGGCATTTATGTCGGTGACCTAGTTTTCTGCGTCTCGCTCGAGAGAGGCGCGCTTACATATCGCGGAGTAGAGCAGTCTGGTAGCTCACTAGGCCCATAACCTAGATGTCACGGGTTCAAATCCCGTCTCCGCAACCAATTTGGGCGGACTCCGAGATACTCAATTAAGGAACAAAATTGAGGAGGATAGTTTGACTCTATCTATGTCCACCATCCAAAATGCACCTGTAGCCAAGTGGTAAGGCAAGGGACTGCAACTCCCTGAGCATAGGTTCAAATCCTATTAGGTGCTCCAGCTACACAGGAGTAACTCAATGGTTAGAGTTCACGGCTTATATCCGTGCGGTTGTGGGTTCAAGTCCTACCTCCTGTACCATTTTATTTATTTTTTTTAAAAAAAATTATTGACATTAAGTATACGATATGATATACTTAATATGTAATTAAGAAAAACATTTCTTGGTTACAAACTTATCATTTTGATTAAAGCACTATAATTAGTAATACAAGTTAAGTCGTCTAAATCAATAATTGCTTTAGTGCTGTTAATCATATATTTATTTTCAATCGCATTTTCAGTTGCGATAAATTTTCCAGAGCACTAGCAGTATCGGTGCTCTTTTTTGTATTTTAAAACACCTCGTTTAGGGCTATTTTTAACCCATTTCAGAGGTGTTTTTATTTTACGATAAATTGTTCTAAAAGCACAATTACAGCTGTTATTTTTGAAGTTTGCATAGTTAGACGTGGCGTAATACCTTTTCTGTAACTTTATGTTGAAATTTGCGTCCAGAGAGACCATTTTCGTGGCTAATTCTTGTATTTACGCCGCACTTAATTAGATTTTCTTTTACAACTATATCTCTATACTTGTTATTAATTTGTGACATATTTTCAATATATTCATAATTTGATAACCTTGTATTATGATATAACCCAAACATATCACGATATTCATTTTGAGACATATGATGACGATGTGCTATATGACTACCCAACTTACGTTGAGCCTCACCGCATATATGACAAATTGCATCACCATTTGGAGCATAATGTATTACGCCTTTTGGAGGCGGAGGATAACGCCCCTCAGGATGTTTTCTAAGATATGAATAACAAGTATTGCAATATTTACCCGTTGTTGTGTTATTACCTCCACACATTTGACATTGTTTCATTTTACCACCACATTGAGAAGAATATTAGTTTAAATATATCAAACACTTCATCTTTTATTTTCGTTATTTCTTCAGCTTCTTCTAATTTACCCATAAAGTAGTCTTCATCTATTAACCTATTTGTTAGTTTTATTACTTTGTTAATCAATTCTAATTGAGTATATTCTTTTCCTTTATAGTTAAACTTATAAAACTCTAAGTCTACAATATCACTAGCGTCTTTTCTATATTGTTTAAAACGACTATTGACCCATCTAAAAAATTCCCAATCTAAATTCCAGGTCTCATCATCAGACCAACCCCTAATTCTTCTTTGGAACCAATATTTTATATCTCTTTTTATTGTTCTAATTGACATATTATTCCTCCTTTGCCTTTCTGTTTATATTGTATCATATCCACCATATGATGTCAATAGCAAAGCGTAAAAAAAAAGAGGATTATTCATCCTCTATACATAAAGTTTTGTAGGTTCTTCACACGTCTGAATAAGTCTTATAAAGATTTACTCCGTCATTTAAACTATTTCCCAACCACTAGGATATTGTTCTGGCGTCCATACATTGTTATCTAATAATGATTTATACAAGGTATCTTCCCACCAACCTAATTCATCTTTACTAAATGCGGTACCTACTGTAATAGTTTGTGGTATTATTCTATAACCTTCTTTATACTCGATATCTTCCCATAATGTAGGTGCATTATCTGGATTGTTTTCTAAAGTATCATATAAATCTACACTAGCTCTTTTTAATACTCCATTCCAATTAATTCTAGTACCTACTTTTATCAATTCCCCATTTTGATTTAATCTAGCAAATAATTCTGGCGTTTCACTTGCAACTTTATCTTCTAAACTAGCAGAACTAACAATTATGTTCTTTCTTAACATTCTTGCTCTTTCTAATATATTCATTATTCCACCTCACCAACTAAAATATTATAGGCTTGTGCTTTTTGCTCTACTTCTGATATTTCTTCTGTTTCTATTTTTTCAGTTGTTTCTTCATATTCAAAAGACGTATTTTCAACATCTATTGCTTCACTATAATATTCTTCTGTATTTAATTTATGTATTATATAACCTTCATTTGAATAAATCTTTATAAGATTTATTCCGTCATTTCTTGTTTTATAAAATTCTTTTACTATACTCATTATGCGCTTGCCCCCATTTCGCTTATTGCTTTTATTTGGTCTGCATATGTGCTCCAGTTAGTTGCAGATTTAAAACTTTCTACTAAATCATCTGGTACATATATATAACCTGTTCCACTTGCTATTGGAGTACTGTGGAAAGCATTAGTTGAACTCAAAGTTGGAACGCTTGTTATATTTGGTAAGGCAAACTTTGATAATTTTGTACAACCATTAAAAGCACCAGTTTCAATAGTAGTTATATTGCCTAAGCAAGTCATTTCTGTTAATGATGTACAACCATTAAAAACTCTAGGTTTTATACTAGTTATTCCACTAGGTAATTCTGTTAATGCTAAATTTGTACAACCATTAAAAGCACCAGTTTCAATAGTAGTTACTCCACTAGGTAATTCTGTTAATGCTAAATTTGTACAACCATAAAAAGTAAAAACCCTAATACTAGTTATTCCTGCTGGTAATTCTGTTAATGCTAAATTTGTACAATATTGAAAAGCACCAATTCCAATACTAGTTGTTCCTGCTGGTAATTGTATATTTTTCACATATTTATTTAAAGCATTTCTATTGGTATTATCATTATCTGCTGCAAAATAATAACTAGGTATAGAAGTCATTCCTACTACGGATACATCAGTAGCATATCCATTCTCATCAAATTCATTAATTATTATTCCTTTTGTTACTGTTGAGCCTCCACCTGTTTCAATACTTTCAATTTCGGTATCAAAGTCGCTTGCTAAGATTGTATCAGTAGTTCCTTTTTTTTTCTTATTGCATCGGCAACATCTGTTAGGAAGTTACCTAAAGTATTAGTTCTAGCCATTAGTAACTCCCCTCCAGACTTGTAGTGATTGCTGTTGTTATAGTATCATCTACATACTTTTTAGTTGCTGGGTTGTAATCACTTGTTGGTGTATATGATGATGTATTTGTTTTAGTTAAAACACTACTAGTAAACGCTAATGTTCCATAACCTCTCCATTTATTATTTATATTCGTACACGTGAATATGTCATTTTCCCATGTTCCTCTAATAAAAGTTTGCACGAAATCTACTATCGCACTTAATCCATCTAATATTTTATATCCATAAAAAATGTAATTATCATATTGCTGAGATGTATCAGTAATACCACTAGAATATATAGAACTATCACCATTAAATAATATTCCTATTCTTGCATAGCCTTTTTCATAAGCATCTTGAATTATTTTTTCAGCATTTTTTAAAGAAGTACCATCATATATATTTTCTGGGGAAGTACCATCAAAACCAATTGTATCGCAAGTATAAAAACTTGTTACATTTCCACTGCTAGCACTTACTACACCATTTTCATCAATAGTAAGATTTTCACCTATTTTAATTCCACCTAATGTATCAGCACTTGCTACTGGTAATGTATAAGAGCTACCACCAGAAGCATTTGCTGCCATCGCTCTTGCAACTAAATCTGTCGTTAATCCTCTTTTAGTAAGAGCTTTAACATTTACAGAACCAGTAATTTTACTTAAATTAAGTTTAATTTTTCTAATTCCATTAATATCTATCCAATAAATACCTGTAGAGGTGATTTTATCACTCATACTATAATCAGTAGCATTAATTGTCTTTAAAGCAACAAAATCGTCATCAATTAAATCGGTATTACCTAACACTAATAGTTCTAAATTACTAACATTACCATCAACTTGTAAAATAAGGGTGCCATCATTAACATTATACAAAGAGTCACTTGTACTTACAGATGATTGGTTTTCAAAAAAGTATATTTCGTTTGTAATCATTTTTTATCTCCTTTCTCTAAAATAAAAAAGAGCAAATGTTGCTCCCTCTATCTATAATAATATTTTTGCGTAATATAAAAGAAATCCCAGTATTTATAAAGCTTAAAGAAGACTGGGATTTCAAACTGTTTATAGTTTTCCCATCTATCTAAGTTGAGTTAATCATATCGGACGTATCTTCTATTGTTCAGCTATTTACTTAGAATTTTTACTAGTTCATCTTTTTTCATATTATAGTAGCCTTTAATGCCTTTTTCTTTAGCCATCTTTTTAAGAGCCAATATGTTTTCAGATGAATAATCAGTAATTGGTTCTGTCTTAGTTTCTTTTGCTTCTACTTCGGCTTTTTCTATTTCCTTTATGAACTCATCAAAGGCGATTTCTAATTCCTTATCTAGTCTTTTATTACGTAATTCAGTACGAATGCTGTCTACAGCAAAGATAATCATTAGAAATAAAAGTATGATAACTAAGATACTTTTTATTATCTCCATTATTTCCTCCTTCTTGTAATTAATTAGATTATACCAAAAAACAAGTGAGGTTGTCAACATAGAATTTACTTTCCTGTGCTACCTAAGCCACCAGAGCGTTCTGTTTCGATTTCTTCTTCATCATCAACAGTTAAATATTTAGTAAAAATACCTTGAGCAATTTTGTCTCCAATATGAATTTGGTAATCTTTATCAGTTGGATTGAAAAATTTAATAAATATGTGTCCTTCATTATCTAAGTTATTATAATAATCGCAGTCCACAACCCCTACAACATTTGATAATCTTATCGCCGTCTTAAATCCAATACTGCTTCTCGAATATATGTATAGTACCTCGTCTTCGTTCATTTGTGCCTTTATGCCTGTTGGTATTTTAGCCATTCCATGAGCAGGGATGATGATTTCTATCGGGCTAATGAAATCATACCCTGCACTATATTTCGTGCTTCTATGGGGCTTTAAATGGTCAATAATATCACATTTAGGACTATCTAAAACAGAAATATCTTTAGCCCATTGTTCTTCACTAATAATTTCAAATTTACGCATCTTTTTCTTCTCCTTTTTTAACATCTTCTTCTTTTAATAAATCATTTTTTATCCAAGACAATGTTCTCATAGAATATTTGCACTCGTCTGTTATTCTTTTAATACTATCGAGATTTTCTTGTGTTGCTCTAATCAAATCAATTGTGGGAATTGTATCAACACTATCTAATAATTCTTTAATGTTTTTGACCATATTGTCAAATTCTGTATAGTCTTTATTGATTTCTCCTTTATCATCTTTATAAACAGTAGTTAATGATGCCATAATATCAGTTAGCATCAAGGCACATAGGTGATTATCTATTCCCTTCATAATATTTTCAAATTTTTCATATTCTTCTGTGATTTTTTCTTTCATAATTCTCTTCCTTTCTTTCTATTAATCGCTTATATATCTTCTACCAACAAGAATGTCTATATTCGGTTTCTTTTATCTTATTTGTTTCTAAATAATAATGCCGTATAAAGCAACATAGCTCCAAGCCATTGTAATGATACTGGCCAATCTCCTTTAATACAAATATTTAATATTAAACTTCCTAAAGCACCAGTAACCATTAATGCTGGGAATACTATTTTTAAAATATCAACTAAATTATTCATATAATATTGTTCCTCCTTCTTTAAGACTTTTCTGGACATCTATAATTCTTTGGTTCGCAGAACCTCTAAATTTAAGACCTCTAATTTTCTTATCTAATTCAAAATGACCATCTACCAGTACATTGCATTGCCTTAGCAATTCTAATTTAATAGGGTCTTTAACTATTTCTTCATAAGTATAGCCACTATAAACCCACACATTAAGTCCTGGTTTAATCTTTTTGTATTCTAATATTAATTCTGTCAATTGTTTCGCTTGTATGAATGGTTCCCCACCACTTAGTGTTAAGTTGCAATGAGTATTTAGTTCTTTAATAATATCTTGTATAGTATAATCTTTGCCATTGTTAATATTCCACGTTTCAGGATTATGACAACCATAGCAATGATGAGGGCATCCTGCTGTAAATATTACATCACGAATGCCTACACCATCAACGACACTATTATGAGCAATACCCATAATTTTAATATTTGTCATTTTCATCACCAAAAGTCTTTTTAGTGTGTTTATATCTATACTTTACTTCCTCTTGTTTCCCTTTATTAAAATGAGATACATCGGTAGTTAAATACAACTACATAAGTTGGACTATTCCTTGCTCCTTAGAGCTGACGTGTCTAGTCTCTACATTTAGAATAAATAATATCATAGTCATATATATGTTTTCTGCGTTCAGATAATTTCCAATCAATTTGTCCTGGCCTTTTATTATATTTTTTTGCCAGATAATAGGCACATTGTGCTATCGACCTAAATTCTTTTTCTTCTCCTAATCCTTTTATTTTGACTTTCACCGCCAAAACATTTAAAGAGTGATTTAAACAATTTATTTTTGCTTGGTTTATTATCTTGTCACTTAATTTTCTATTTTTCATTTGCTCACTATGAGTAACATAGCGTAAATTCCTATAATCGTTATTATGCGAATTTCTATCTATATGGTCGACCTCGTAACCATTTGGGCAATCTCCCAACCAACATTCAGCAACCGCTCTATGTATCATTATTCTGGTTGATTTACCTTTTATTCTTGCAAATGTTACATAATATCCTTTTTTAGAATGGTGCATATCTAATTTAATTTTATTTTGTTTTTTAGATTTAACATTCCTAAATATGGTTCCATTTTCATTTATTTCATATAAATAACCCGTTGATTTTATTTTTCTAAACTCGAGGTTTGAATTTGTTTTCATCTCTCGATGCCTCCTTAATCATTATTTTATTTCTGACTCTTATTCAAAGTCCAATTAAGAAAACCTTATATGTTATAAGTTTACGTCAATTTTAGGGCTCTTCAACACCGATTAACCCGTTACCCTCGCCAAATGTTCGATATTTGTACTATGACAAATCGGACATTCGTCAGCTATATCATCACTATAACCACAACCTAAACAAGTGTCAATAGGAAAGTTGATTGCAAAATAAGGTACGTTGTTATCCATTGCATAGTTGATAACTTGTTCTACGGCTTCAGGATTATCCATAATCTTGCTTTCAAATTCAGTATACATTATATTGCCAGCTGTTCCATAAGAGTCTAATGGAGCTTCTATATCTATCTTCTCAAAAACACCAATTTTTTCCCAAACTGGTATATGTACAGAGTTCGTAAAAAATTCTTTATCTGTTATATTTTTTAAAGAACCAAATTCTTCCCTTGTCTTTCTGCACATAGTTGAAGCACAAGACTCGGCTGGAGTAAAATACAATGTGTAGTTTAAATTATTTCTTTCACTTGCTTTATTACAGAAATCCTTTAGATATTGTAATAACTCTTTGGTAAAGTCGTAGGCTATTTTATTTGTATGGTTAAATCCAAATAATGCTTGACACATTTCTGCCACACCAACAATGCCTACTGCTTGACTACCATGTCTCATTGCACTTTCGATAGTTTTTCCATCAAACCCTCTAATTGTATTGTTTTTATACATAAATGGAGCGGCTTTTGGATTTTGAGAACATATAAAGTCAAATCTTTCTCTCAACCCTTTCTCTACTAATTCCAATACCTCATCTAGTTCCTTGTAAAAGCCTTTGATGTCTGGCTCTTTTCTTTTACCTAATACAATTCCGTGTTTAATTCCTAACTTTGGTAGATTTATTGTCATAGGTGTTACATTTCCTCTTCCAACTTTAGAATATCCAAACCCGTGCCTATCTTTACCTATCATTGTTCTGCAACCCATAGTAGCACAATATGTATCTGGGTCGTTTATATCCTCTTCGTTCTCAGTCCAGTCACAGTTTACAAAATTAGGATAAATTCTCTTACATAATGATTTAATTGCTAATTGTTTCAAATCATAATTAGGGTCTCCTGGATTTGCATTAACACCCTTTTTATGTTGAAATATAGCAATAGGGAATATACTTGTTCTATGAAATTTGCCAATACCATCTAAACTAGCCATTAATA